>Ga0209125_1000051_pt1 | contig 198030 bp, 162 predicted proteins | sample BarGraIncub1131A_FD_184503 | JGI IMG/M metagenome (GOLD analysis project Ga0209125, IMG submission 184503) | Arctic peat soil microbial communities from Barrow, Alaska - Barrow Graham LP Incubations 11-31A (SPAdes) (version 2) | ecosystem: Environmental > Terrestrial > Soil > Wetlands > Peat... | reverse complement strand
ATAATCTGCCTTACTTACTAATTAATTTTGATTTATTTTACTGTTTATCAGATATTTATATTCATTAATTGACGGTTATTTATTAGAATTCAATAACTTCATTTATCACCTAAATTGATGAAGAACCATTGTATGAACCCCCTCTTTTTTTGGATGAACCGCACATTTATTTTTATTTGATCTGTTTTGGGACACGTGGGACAAGTTATTTTTCGATAATTTTCATACAATTACCCTATAATTAATGTCCTGACGGACAAATATATCGTTGGATGTTTTTTCTAAACATGATTTTTTAAATGTAGTTGATTTTAAATACGTTACAATTCTTTAAAAAACTGACTGAATATTCCCGATACGTCAAAGTCACTACTGTCGGGTGATTCAGAGATAACCTGTATATAACCTATATATAATCGGTATATACCCTATCTATAATCTATACCTAAAGGATAGAATATATACTGATTATTGTCCGAGTATTTTCTGATTATATACTTGATATTAAGCAATCATTGAATTATATTTGCAAAATCATCAGAAAATTATGTTTCGCTGTTTCGGTAAGGATAATTGAAGTGTGTTTTTCGTTTTGAACGATTGTTTGACTGAACGTGTGGAATATTCTGAAGTTTTCGGAGTTTTTAAACGGTTTTAATTTTACGATCATGGCAGAAATTGATGGACCCATTCGTTTTAAGGGATCAATGGGAGATGTGACCTGTTACTATAACAGGGTCTTAAAAAAGTGGATTGTTAGGAAAAAAGGTGGGGCGAACAAAAACCTCATTAAAAAGTCAAAAGTCTTTAAAGTCGTCAGGCTTAATCTGGAAGAATTCAAGGCCTGCGGCAAATGGTGTCATTTGCTTCGGGAGGGTTTGTTTGAATTGGATGATTTTAATTGGGGGCTTTACATGTCGGGGGTGGTCCAGGTTGCCAAAACTATTCAGCTAATGGACGAAGTTAGTGCCCAGGGAACGCGTAATATCGAATCCTCAAAGTTCAAATCGCTCCTGACTGACATCAATTTCAATGCGAATCATCCATTCGATAAAGTTGTCAGGAGGCATCCTGAAGTGATTTCGGATGAAGCCAGAATGTCTATCACGGTAAACTTGCCACAGTTTTATGCAAGACGTGAGTTGATCTGGAGAAGTGAGTACACCCATTACCGGTTTGCAATCACCATTGCTCAGTTATCAGATTATATTTGCCATACCAATGTTAAAAACAATGGTCCGGCCCATCGCGGTCTAGAGGATAAAAGAGTGGTTGTTTTTAGTGAATGGATTCGTAAAAGTGTTGAACCTAAAGACATTTCATTATCAGCATCTTTCCCGGAAGACCAGGTTCCTCCTGAAGAAGCTACCGTAATGGTTGCCATGGGAATTGAATTTGCCAATAGCCCAATGGGTTATTCGTTTTTTAGTGCAAAAGGAGACCGGACGATGAAGTTGGTTGCTTGTTTGTAAAAAAGGTCTGATGAGTTGGCGTTTTAATTGGATTTTTCGGTTATGATGAAAATGTAGGGGCCGCCCTTGTGGCTGCCCACGGGAAATATAGTTTTTTTTGGATTATCCGTGGGCAGCCACAAGGGCAGCCCCTACATTTTCCACTAAACGTCAACTGTTGTTTATCTCTAAATTCTCATAGGATGAGCAATTTAAGAGGGGTTACGATTAATAATTTTCTGCGACTACTTCAAAGTATGCCTGGGGATGTTCGCAACAAGGACAGTTCCGCAATGCCTTCTTGCCTTTATGAACGTATCCGCACTTGCGGCAAACCCATTCAACTTCTTCGTCACTCTCAAAGACCTTATTGTCCATGATGTTTTTCAACAGTTTTCGGAATCTCTTTTCGTGACGAGCCTCAACAGAAGCCGTTAATTTAAATTGAGACGCAATTCTTTTAAAGCCTTCTTCCTCTGCAATGCGTGCAAATTCCGGATACACCTCTGTCCACTCTTCATTTTCGCCTCCGGCTGATGCTAACAGGTTTTCCTCTGTTGTACCAATAACTCCGGCAGGATATGAAGCAGTAATCTCAACCATTCCACCTTCGAGAAACTTGAAGAACATCTTTGAGTGAGAGTCTTCCTGATTTGCTGTTTCCTCAAAGAAGCCTGCTATTTGTTCATATCCTTCCGCGCGAGCTTTCTTGGCATACATCCTGTAACGACGGGCTGCCTGTGATTCCCCTGCAAATGCTTTCAGTAAATTCTTTTCGGTTTGAGTACCCTTTATACTTTTATCCATAATACACTGTTTTTATAATGATTATAAAAAATAAAATTGTCATATAAAGATAGATAAAAAAATTTATTTATTCCTTTCAATCGTGTATTGAACCAATTGTGTCAATGAAGATTTATACGGACTTTCAGGAAATTCGTTGATGATGTCGTTTGCCATATTACAGTATTTCATCATCATCTGGTGCGCGTATTCAATTCCACCGCTTCCCTTTACCAGATTGATTACCTCTTCAACGCGATCCGGTTCGGTGCTGTGATTTCGAACGATATTGATAATGTGTCTCTTTTGAAGCATCGAAGAATTGCTCAGTAGATGAATCAAAGGCAGGGTCATCTTTTTATCCCGGATATCCAGTCCTTTGGGTTTTCCTGAATGATTTTCCTGTTGATAATCGAAAAGGTCATCCCTGATCTGAAAAGCGATGCCCACGTATTCCCCGAACTGATGAAACTTGTTAACGACTTCGGCAGAGGCGCCGGAAGAAGCTGCACCAGTGGCACAACAGGATGCAATCAAAGAAGCTGTCTTTTTCCTGATTATTTCGAAATAGATCTCTTCACTGATGTCAAGCCTTCTGGCTTTTTCGATCTGCAACAATTCCCCTTCACTCATTTCGCGGGTTGCATTTGAAACGATTCTCAATAAATCGAAATCGTTATTGTCAACTGAAAGCAACAATCCTTTTGAGAGTAGATAATCACCGACCAATACTGCTATCTTATTCTTCCAGAGTGCATTTATCGAAAAGAATCCTCTCCTTTCATTTGAATCATCAACGACATCGTCATGAACCAACGTTGCCGTATGTAACAATTCTATCAAAGAAGCAGCCCTAAACGAAGCATCTGTAATATCTCCACACATCCCGGCCGTAAAGAAGACAAACATTGGCCTCATCTGTTTGCCTTTGCGCTTAATGATATATTTTGTGATGGTATCTAATAATGGCACTGAACTTTGCATGGAAGACCGGAATTTCTTCTCGAACTCGACCAGGTTTTTCTCAATGGGTGCTTTGATTTCGTTAAGGTTAAGCATAAACTAATCTGAATAAATGATAAAAGTAGTTCTTATAATCACTCTGTGTAAGGAAAACATCCACAAATATAAAAAGTTGTACCTTTATACCGAAATTAAATTCAATTTTGGTTATGTTATTTGATGAAATTATATTTGGCCCTGTCAACAGCCGTAGACTTGGTGTTTCATTAGGAATTAATGTACTGCCCACTCAATCAAAATATTGCACTTTTGATTGTATCTACTGTGAATGTGGATGGACCCATTCCGATCAAAAAATAAGAGCAAAACTTTATTCGCGTGAAGAAATAAAAAATGCAATGTTGAAGCGATTTCCTGAAATCATTGAACAAGGCATCATTCCCGATAGCATTACATTTGCCGGGAACGGTGAACCTACCATTCATCCTGATTTCTCCGGAATTATTGATGATGTCTATGAATTAAGAAACCTGTTCTTTCCCAATGCAAAGATTGCCGTTCTTTCAAATGCCAGCCTTATCCATAAACCCCTTGTTAAAGAGACACTACTCCGGATGGATGATTGTATTCTTAAACTTGATGCCGGATCTGAAGAGATGTTTCACCGGATCAACCGACCGTCCGGTAATGTGAAACTAGCTGATATTGTTGATGAATTGATTTCTTTCAAGGGGAAACTGATCATTCAAACACTGCTAATAAGAGGTGAATACAATGGAGAACGAATTGACAATACTTCGGACTTCGAAATTTATTTGTGGTTAGAACATTTAAAGAGAATAAACCCACAAAGTGTGATGATCTACTGCATTGATCGTGCCACACCGGCCCGTAACCTTGAAAAGATTTCGAATGAAGAGATGGAAACGATAGCAGAAAAGGTAAGGGCACTGGGAATCAAAGCCGCGGTCTTTTCATAATGTTTGCATTACGTAGGGACAGGTCGCGACCTGTCCCTACTTCAGCTGATCTAAATTTTCAGACAACATTAACAGAATTAGAAAGTGCTCGAATATGATATCAAAGTTCTTTTAGCCTTTGGCGAAACCATTAGTGGTAATGAAGAACTCTATGCCTGGCTGCTAAACAATGACTATAAAGAACTGGCAGCTTTATCGGCCTCTTTGCGTGGAAGCCAGGAGACCTTTGACTGGTTGATGAGCAATGGATTTCCTCATCTGGCCGCCCTGGACAGCGCCATTGATTCTAAACCGGAAGCATACAAATGGTTGATCGAGAATGGCTTTTCTTTGCTCGTTACTTTTGCCGATGCATGTAATCACAAAGAAGATGCTATTAAATGGTTAGAAGATAATAACCTCCAGATCTTTCTTCTTTTGGCGATAAAGATCAATGGTTTCAGAGATAATCAGGTCTTTGATTATCATAAAATCCATTTTTAGAAACAGTTTAAGATTGCCCTTTGGGCAGTAACATTGAAAATGTAGGGGCCGCCCTTGTGGCCGCCCATGAGAATTGTGGATAAAAATTATTAAAATTTAAAAATATGCATCATCCATAGGCGGCCACAAGGGCGGCCCCTACATTTTCTGGAATACTCCCCAAAAATCTATATTCTCTTATTAGGAAACTTTGCCAAAATGAATTATATTTCCCATAATAAGAATTTTGTGTCATTTTAAGACTTTTTTGTTTATATTTACATTGTCTTTAAATAGAAAATAGAAAATGATGAATCCTTTCAGAATTTTTATTGTTGAAGATGACAAGTGGTATGGTGAACTACTGCATCATCACCTTTCTTTAAATCCGGAATATGAGATCGAAATCTTTGATTCAGGAAATGATCTGATAAAGAATCTCTACAAGAAACCCTCAGTTATCACACTTGATTATTCGTTGCCAGATATAAAAGGTGCAGCATTATTAAAACGAATCAAAGAACATCATCCTGATATTCCTGTTATTATGATTTCAGGTCAGGAAGATATTTCAACAGCAATCACGCTTTTGAAAGAAGGTGCGTATGACTATATCGTAAAAAACGAGGAGACCAAAGACCGGTTATGGCGGACAATGAAAAACATCCGTGACAGTCAGGTCATCAAAAATGAAAACATCCAGTTAAAGGAAGAGTTAATAAAAAAATATGAATTCAGTAATACGATTATTGGAAATAGCCCATCAATCAGACAGGTTTTCATTCTCATAGAAAAAGCATCAAATACTAATATTTCAGTCTCGGTGACGGGTGAGACCGGAACGGGAAAAGAACTCGTAGCCAGGGCTGTTCATTATAATTCGGCCCGTTCAAAGAATCCTTTTGTAGCTATAAATCTGGGGGCAATTCCCCGTGACCTGATTGAAAGCGAATTATTTGGTCATGAAAAGGGTTCATTTACAGGAGCCAATACCCGAAGGATCGGTAAATTTGAAGAGGCTAACAAGGGAACCATCTTCCTGGATGAGATCTGCGAATTGGATTTCAACCTGCAAAGCAAGATCCTGCGCGTCCTTCAGGAAAAGGAAATAACGCGGATCGGAAGCAATACCCCGATTAAGATAGACTCCAGGGTTATTGTTGCTACACATCGAAATCTGGCAGAAGAAGTAAGATTGGGTAATTTCAGAGAAGATCTCTATTATCGCTTGCTTGGATTGCCAATAAAGCTACCTCCACTTCGTGAACGCAGAAATGATATCTTATTGCTGACAAAGTATTTTGCAGATGCATTCAGCATTGAAAACAATACACCCCTAGTTTCATTCACAACGGCAGCGCAACGCAAACTGCTTGAATACTCCTGGCCGGGTAATGTCAGGCAATTAAAAGCCATTATTGAACTTGCCATTACTATGAGCAATGAACCGATTATTGATGCAGACGATATTGTTTTTGATGATATCAGGACGGTTCCAAACTTTTTTTCTGACGAACTGAGCCTTGATGATTATATCTATAAGATCATCAACTACTATCTCGAAAAGAATGATCAGAATGTAGTGGAAACCGCCAACTTATTGAAGATTGGTAAATCTACCATCTATAGGATGTTTAAGAAGAATCCGGAAATGAAGAAATAAAAAAAAGGGGCCCGATAGGCCCCTTTTTTTATAATGACATTTTAAGTGTGTTGATTTCGTGCTGCTCTAAAAGCCTCCACCTGCCACGGGCAAGATCTTTCTTGGTTAGATTGGCAAAGACTACACGGTCGAGCTTTTCGACCTCATAACCCAGTGACTCAAAGATGCGACGTACTACACGGTTTTGACCCGAATGTAATTCTATACCGATCTCTTTCTTATCGTCGTTGACATAGGCTATTTCATCAACTGAAACAGGTCCGTCATCCAGTGTTATACCATCAGCGATTGCCAACATATCATTTTTTGATAACGCTTTATCGAGTCCAACATGATAAACCTTACGCACACCATATTTAGGATGTGTTAGTTTTTTGGCAAGATCTCCATCGTTGGTAAACAGTAATAAACCTGAAGTATTTCTATCCAATCGTCCTACAGGATAAATCCTTTCGCGACAAGCATTTGTCACCAATGACATCACTGTTTTACGATCAAACGGATCATCACTTGTTGTAATGTATCCCTTTGGTTTATTCAATAAAATATATCGCGATGCTTCTTTGTTGAGTGTAACATCACCGATCTGGACTTTATCGGTTGGAAGGACTTTAGATCCTAATTCGGAAACGACAACACCGTTTACTTTTACTGCACCTGCAGCGATAAGCGTATCGGCTTCGCGACGTGAACAATAACCACAATTAGAAATGTACTTATTAATACGCATTTCTTTTGAGTCATCGAACGGCTCTACCCTGCCTGATTCTGATTGACGTTTAGGCCTTTCAGAAGTTTCTCTACGTGGACGATCAAAAGGTTTGCTCTTGCCATCACGTTCGCTCGAGGGTTTAAAAGATGGCCTGTCACTGGATTCACGTGAAGGTCTTTCAGACTTATAGGGACTGTCTGATGAGCCTTCACCCGGTTTCTCTATCCTGCTACGACGCGGTTTGTTGTCCTGGTCACGAAATGATTTATCTGATCTCTTGAAAGGACGATCACCTGATTCTGATGATGGTCTTTCTGTACGACCACGGGTTGGTCTATCATTTGACTTTCTAAAGGGCTTTTCAGCTCTGCCAAAAGGACGTTCTTGTGAATCGTTTTCAGATCTGTCATTCTTACTGCGGATTTCGCCTTCGTAAGCGTCCGGTGATGGTCTCTCGGTTCTTCTGAAAGGACGATCACCTGATTCTGATGATGGTCTCTCTGAACGACCACGATATGGTCTTTCTGTAGAATCTCCTGAACCACGTTCTGTTCTTTTGTATGGACGATCTCCTGATTCTGATGATGGTCTCTCTGAACGACCACGATATGGTCTTTCTGTAGAATCTCCCGAACCACGTTCTGTTCTTTTGTATGGACGATCTCCTGATTCTGATGATGGTCTTTCTGAACGACCACGATATGGTCTTTCTGTAGAATCTCCCGAACCACGTTCTGTTCTTTTGTATGGACGATCTCCTGATTCTGATGAAGATCTTTCATCACGTCCACGATAGGGTCTGTCTCCTGATGGTCTCTCCGGCCTGCTAAATGAACGATTTGATGAACCACCTGATGGTCTTTCATCACGTCCGCGATAAGGCCTGTCTCCTGAACCGCTATTAGATTCTCCGGGATTATCAGATTTAGAATTAGGTCTTGCATCTTTATCATATGACTTGCCATATGATCTGTTAAAAGGTCGGTCTTCTCCTCTTGATGAGCTTCCCCCTCCAAACGATCTTGGATGACTTGAATCGCCATCACTTTTCCCACCTTCTGCTCTCTTTCTGAAGCCCGTGCCATCACCGGCAGGGGACGGCTTTCTTCCTCCCGAAAAACGGCTGCCCTCAGAGCGACCTCTTCCGGAGTTGGGGCCTGACCTGCCCTTATTTCCGTTACCAAACGTTTTCATATTCATCATTAATAATTAGCCTGCAAAATTACAAATAATATCAATGGGGCCAGAAGATTATCTTTCAAACACATGAGTAATAATTATTTCGACTGATTTGGATTTTCGGCGCCTGAATATAGAATAAAAGGATGCTGAAATACTTGTCTCACCATTCAAGTGTAGGATAAAAAGCATCGGGATAATGGTTTATTACCATAGCATTCTTTTCTATCAGGATTGAGACAATATCAAAACGTGCATCGTTTTCAATACGATACTTTGAAACATACGCATTTGCTGCATGGATTAATCTCTTTCGCTTTTTAAAATTAACTGCACTTTCCGGATCTCCATAGAGGTTTGATTGTCGTGTTTTCACCTCAACAAAAACAAGTATATCACCATCCATTGCAATGATATCTATTTCTGCTTTCCGGTTTCGCCAATTGACATGAAGGATCTTATATCCCTTTTCAATCAAAAAAGACTGTGCAACTTTTTCACCCCGCTGACCCATTTCATTGTGCTCAGCCATGATCAAACTGTTTATTTTAAAGCCGGATTTATAAGAATCGTGATTTTCCCTTTAAATATAATTGACGCTTTGATAGACTCCCTGGTTAAAAGTACCCCTTCTACATTCAGATCATCCAGGCGACACTGAAGCGTTGTGCCCATTCCCATGTTGTAATTCGCCAAAGACTTTTGAAGCATTTTCTTGGCTTCGATGATATTGCTGCCTAACGGGAATTCCATCCTCTTTTCAATCATGCTAACAAAACTGGCATGCATCAACCAGTTAGCAGATTTCAACAATGCATTTTTAGTATGCATTTCGAAATTAAAATCTCTAACCCTTATGGTTGAGTCAGCAGGATTATAATAAGGAGTTCCTGTAAAATACAATTTCCCGTTCAGGCTTCCGGTGACATCGGTCTCAACAATTATCTTACCGTCTCCACCATAAAGCCTCATTTCGTTGATCGTTATTTTTTTCTTCCCATTCTCAAATGTCTTCCCAAGTAAATATTTTCGGGCCATAGTATTGGCTTCAGATATTGGAATATCACTCAAAACATTGATTTCAAATCCATCATCAACTTTGCTCAAAATGTTCAGCTGTGGAGGAGTGTTCGAAATTTTATAAGGGGGTTCATTGCCAATAAAAGTCTCTGCGATAGTTTTAAACCCGATAACATTTTTAATCTTATTGTTTTTGCTCAAAAGTGGCTGGCTATAAACTTCTGTTGGAGTTATTTTTAACCACATCTTATATTCATCTGAAAGTTTGAATGGCTTTTGGACCATCTTCCAGGGAGCAGCAATCAGGTTTTTAATATCCAGATTCTGTTTAATGGCATCGTCAACTTCACTACTAATTCTTCCCTGGTTTGCTTTCAAAATAGCATCGGCCACAAAAGTGATCGGTAAATTATATCCGGCAATATTAACAGTCGGCTGGCTGATCCAGTCATAGCCATCGGTCACTGTTTTAGTCGTGATGCTCCAGTCTTTATTCAGTGTTATTTTTGTCCTGAATTTTAATGCAATCCCCATATTAATATCCCGATAGTCCGAAATAGAAATGCCTAACTTCTCAAATTTAAAGCCAGCCTTCGCCCATATTTTAAGAGGGATCCTGTATGAAAGCTGATCGCCCTCCATGTCTATTTTGAAATTGTCCCGTTTCCAAACCTTGAGCATCAGGTTGTCGTTATTGTTATTTTCCAGACTATTGTCTTCATATATCAGACCATTAATCTCTCTGTTCAACAATGTTTCAACTGATTTCACATCAATTTCAACAGGTACAGATATTGCAGATGGTTTAGGTTTATATTCAATGCTCATGTAATTTTCGGAAGGAGCTTGTGTTGCAATTCCGGGAGATTTACAACCCACTATAACAACTAATCCGATCGCACTAACAAATAAACTAGTTTTGAAAATAAAATGATTCATGTCTTACTATTTTTAATTAAAGGGTTTTGAAAACAGGTCTGCTCTTTTTATGTTTATACTGATGTTTCAGGAACATGTGTCATTCGAAACCATTTATTTTTTTAATTCTGCAAAGTTAAAGTGTATTGTACAAAGATTATTCCTGTAATTTTATTTTTTTAACTTTTTATGTGATTACCCGTAGAAATGCTTTTGTACTATTGTTTAATTCAAAATGCTAAGTTATGCGTAAATTTTTTAAACTTCTAATGCCGGTTATTACCGGAATTTTGGTTCTGTTAGGAATCCTAAAAGTTGATGATCTCATTAAAGATATGATGGCCGCAAACTTCAACTTTAATGCTTCTGACATGGGAAACATCGTGTTTTATTATGTTCTTTTCCCTGTTGCCCTTATACTGGCCCTTTTCATTCACTGGATAATTATTTTACCCATAATCAGAAAGTTAGATTCGAAACCAACATTCTGGCGACTTAGACTAATGCATTATATACTATTGATTTCTATAATAGCATCCGGGATTGTTGGTTATATCTTCTGGCGCAAAACCCAATTATATTCAGATGTAGCGCTGGCTGTTATCATCTCTTTTGTGTTATTCTTTGTCTACTTTGTGATCACGGTATTGTTATCAAAGGGAATAGATCATTTTGATGACCACCAAAAGAATATCAAAACACCCGAACACTTAAATCCGGAAGAGGAACCATCATTTAAAATGTAATCACCTTCTCTACTTTATTTTTCAACAGATATCCATTGATTATCTTTTGAATATCCCGGTTGTCTTCTTGCTTTTTGATACAATCCCTGAATTCATCCATGCTTCCTCCAAAACAGGTAAGATCGATATAGCCAAAACCAAGGTATTTTCCATTTTCTATCATAACAACAGCTTTTTCATTCATGGTCCTTCCTTTATCCAGAATGATCATGTTTTGATGAATATAGTCAAATTGTTTTAATGCCTCCTGGGTTCGTCGGTTATAGGATTCCGGCTCTTCTTTTCCAACACAAGCGCCCAGGCAAATGCCCAACCCGTGTTGAAAACAAGCTCCTGAAGAATCTTGTAACCCATTAATCTTTTTACACAGGAAATATTTTTCACACAATGCTTCGAGCTCCTGCTGAGCCATTGCCTTGTTACTGTAAGAAGCATGAGGTATATTATCCGAAGGATTTTTGATCACTTTCAGGCTTTGATAACCATTCTGATCTATTGTTGCACAGATGCCATATCCTGAAACCGAGCGTTTCTGTGAACTGTTAAACAGTGGTTTATGTTGCTTGATTTCATCTGATTCTTTCAATTGAGCGATAAGATCAGATCCTGTTAATTCAAAATCAATATTGTGAATCAGCCGTTTTATTTCCTGTGCCTTCTTTCCTGATCGGTTATAAAAATGCGACAGCACCCGTTCTCTGATATTGATACTCATGCCAATATAGATCAATCCATTGCTTTCATCGTAGAAGTAATAGACCCCGGTTGATTCCGGCAACCTTTCAAGCAGATGAACCGGCATCCCGTTTGGTAGTTGATGAGCGATCTGATTGGCCAGTGAAGGATCTGCTGATAACAATAGCTCAAACAACTTTACTGTCGCCAAGGCATCCCCTGCTGCCCTGTGTCGATCTTTTACATTGATTCCTATATCATCACAGAGGTTGCCCAAGCTATATGAACGCTTACCGGGAATCAGCTTGCGACTTAACTTTACCGTACAAAGCGTCTTCCGTTCATATTTAAATCCAACCCTGCGAAATTCCTCCCGTACAAAATTGTAATCAAAAGTAACATTGTGTGCTACAAAGAAACATCCTTCAGTGATCTGATCAATTTTTGATGCCAGTTGCTCGAAAGTTGGTGCACGTTCAACCATTTGATCATTGATACCTGTCAATTTAGTAATATAATAGGGGATAGGCCTTTGCGGGTTTACCAGTGACGTAAATTGGTCAACTACTTTCTCACCATCATATATAAAAACGGCTATTTCGGTTATCCGCTCATAAACGGCGCTACCTCCGGTAGTTTCAATATCTATAATTGCGTACATGAATTGTCTTAAAATAAATGTGTGAAATTACTTGATTTATGTTTGCAGCCTAAAATTATTATTGTGTATTAACAATTATTCCTGGATTTATTTTGATAAAAATCGTATCTTTAAAAATATTTTTAGCCCGATTTATTTAAAATAGTAAATGTTATGTGCAGACATTTTTAAATTCACTGACATGAGAAATATTATATTCTTCTTATTAATTATAGTGCTTGTATCTTGTTCATCGAACAAGAACAATAAAAATACTTTATCCAATAACCAGGTACTGTTTGCTGATAATAATTCTGCTATCGTTTTTGAAGGTACGCTCCCATGTGCCGATTGCGATGGAATCAAAACGACACTGACACTCTTTCAGAATAAGGCTAAGAATCAGTATTCGTATAAATTGCATGAAGTCTACCTTGGCCAGAACAACGAAAAGACGTTTGATACCTATGGAAAATGGGTCGCATTAAAAGGGACACAGGAAGATCCAAAAGCAGTAGTTTATCAGTTAAGCGTTCAAAATGATGACCCCGAAGACTCAGATGTCATCAATTATCTAGTCGTTAATAATAATACGATCAAACAGATAGATGATGAGATGAATGAATTTGAATCTAAAGCAAATTATAACCTGATCCGAAAACAAGACTAAACAAATTCCCCTGTTTTAATCTTTATTGTGCATCCTGACTCTTGATGTAAGAACATCTATGGCTATTTGATTTTCACCACCCTGGGGAACAATCAGATCGGCATACCGCTTAGTAGGTTCTATAAACTGCATATGCATCGGCTTCACATATTCCTCATAATGATCCAAAACCTGAATATACGTCCGACCTCTTTCAACGATATCTCTCCGGACAATACGGATCAATCTGTCATCTGAATCTGCATCCACAAAGATTTTAATGTCAATCCTGTCTCTCAGTCGCGGACTATTTAAAATCAGGATCCCTTCCACGATGATAACTCCTTTGGGCAGAATGGTGATCGTCTCTTTAGCCCTGGCACAAGTGAGATAAGAATAGATTGGCATTTCGATCGAATGGCCTGATTTAAGCTGATCGAGATGTTTGATAAGCAGGTTAAATTCTATTGCAGAAGGATGATCGAAATTGATGCTCACCTTCTCCTCAGGAGTTAAATGTCCATTGTCTTTATAGTATGCATCCTGAGAAATAATGGCAACTGATCCCGGTGGAAGGCTTGAAGCGATTTTGTTAACAACCGTAGATTTTCCACTTCCTGATCCTCCGGCAATTCCAATAATAAGCATATAATTGTGTGTGTGTGTGTTTAGAATAAGAAAGTTAAAATCACCCCGGCTGCCAGTGCGGAACCAATTATCCCTGCTGCGTTAGGGCCCATTGCATGCATCAGCAAAAAGTTGGTCTTATCATATTTCAGACCAACAATCTGAGAGATCCGTGCACTTTCAGGTAAGGTTGCCAATCCTGCATTTCCGATTAATGGATTGATTTTGTTTTCGGCCTTCAAGAACAGATTGATTAATTTCACCAATAAGACTCCACCAATTGTGGCTATAAACAATGAAACTGCTCCCAACACAAAAATACTGAGTGCTTCACCGGTAAGCAAAATCGATGCCTCAGCCGAAACGCCAATGGTTAATCCAATCAGAATTGTAACAATATCAATCAAAGGACCTTTTACAGTATCAGTCAAACGTTTTGTTACTCCGCTTTCACGCAACAGGTTTCCAAAGAACAACATTCCCAGTAAAGGTAACGCCAACGGGACAATGAAACAGGTCAACAAAATACCGATTAACGGGAATAAAACCTTTTCAAGTTTCGATACCACCCGCATTGGTTTCATTCTGATGGTCCTCTCTTTCTTTGTCGTCAGCAACTTCATTACCGGGGGCTGTATAAACTGAATCAACGCCATATAGGTAAACGCTGAAATGGCTACGATACTGATCAGTTCTGGAGCCAGTTTCGAAGCAAGGAAGATGGCTGTCATGCCATCACCACCACCAATAATACTGATAGCGCCCGAATGTGCTGGAGAAAAACCGAGAGCCATTGCAATTGAAAAAGCTCCGAAGATCCCTAACTGAGTGGCAAACCCAATCAAAATCAATTTAGGATTTGCAATGAGTGATGAGAAATCTGTCATTGCTCCTATTCCTAAAAAGATCAGAGAAGGATAAATGCTCTTGGCGACCCCCAGGTAGAGGTAGCTTAACACACTACCATCCTCATTGATGCCCAGTAAAAATCCTGTCGGGAAAGGAATATTGCCAATAATTATCCCGAAACCGATCGGAATGAGTAACAGGGGATTCATCTCTTTGGTAATGGCAAAATAGATGAATGCCAATCCCGCGATAATCATGATGATTTGACCTATCGTCAGATTTGAGAAAGCAGAGTTTGCCAAAAACTGATTAAGGTTATCACCTACATTTTGAAATGTATTATCTGCCATGTCTTTATTCTCCTATCGTAATAAGAACATCGCCTTCCATGACAGATTCACCCTTCTTTTTCTTAATGGAAATCACCTTGCCCTCTTTGTCGGAGTCAATATTGTTTTCCATCTTCATTGCTTCCAGTGTCAGTAATCGCTGACCAATTTTAACATAATCACCTTCTTTGATGTGTATTTCAAGAATCACACCTGGTAGTGGTGACTTAATTGTACCGCTTCCTTTGGGGCCTTCCGGGCTACTTGTTTTAGCCATTGACGGATGACTGTCTGTTGATGGCACTGAAATAGATCTAACCAATTTTGGTGTTTTGGTTCCGGTTTCAATAGACTTTTCGAGTTCTACTGTATATGAAGTACCATTAATTTCAATATCAGCAACATTGTCCTCAATGTTATTGATTTGAGCTTCATAATGATTACCGTTTATAATAAATTTATACTTCTTCATGTGCTGATAATTTGATTTATCTGGGATTTTTCCTTAGTCCGTAAATCTTTGAACTCCAGGGAGAGTATGTACGCGATACCTTTTTAATGGTCAACACCGTATTTTCGATATCGTGCAATTCATTCTGGTAAAGAAAGAGCGTCATTACAATTGCCGCATTCACTTCACCCGACATTGCTTCGGTCGAAATCTCTGCTGCTTTTTCAAGGCCCTTCCTTTTGATGAATCTGTTACGAATATCGAGTGAATGGAGCACAGACAAAAGTTTGTAAATAAAGTATAGGCCAACCAATACCACAAATACAATGATCAATGCCGATAAAGCCAATCCGGTACCCGGGGTTCCTTTTTCACCGGTTCCCAACAATGTGATTGTCACGATTGGGATAAAATTTAGTTGTAGTTTCATACTTCCATTTCCATTAGAGGGGCATGTTAGAATGTTTCTTCGGAGGATTGCTTTCCTTTTTGGTCGACAAGGCCTGTAAGCCACGGATAATACGGAAACGGGTATTACGAGGTTCAATCACATCATCAATAAAGCCGTATCGTGCAGCATTGTAAGGATTAGCAAATTTCAATTTATATTCTTCCTCTGCCTGGCGGATATAATCGGCCCGTTCTTTTTCATCGGTGATTTCGGCAATCTTCTTGTTGTACAATACCTCGATGGCACCTTTTGGTCCCATTACTGCTATTTCGGCTGTTGGCCATGCATAATTAAGATCACCCCGCAAGTGCTTTGAACTCATTACATCGTAAGCGCCGCCATAGGCCTTGCGCAATATAATCGTGATTTTTGGAACAGTTGCTTCTCCATAAGCGAAAAGCAATTTAGCTCCATGAATGATTATACCGCCATATTCCTGAGCAGTGCCCGGCAGGAATCCGGGAACATCTACCAGTGTTAAAATAGGAATATTGAAAGCATCACAGAAACGAACAAAACGAGCCGCCTTACGCGATGCATTGATATCGAGTACTCCCGCCAGATAATTAGGTTGATTGGCTACTACCCCCACCGAGATCCCGTTAAAGCGGGCAAATCCGGTAATTATATTTGGAGCATAATGACGCTGGACTTCAAGAAACTCATTGTAATCTGCAAGTGCATGAATTATATCCTTTACATTATACGGCTTATTGGGGTTTTCAGGAATGAAATAATTGAGAGACTCATCTAACCGATCGATTGGATCATCGCATGGAGCGATTGGTGGATCTTCCAGATTATTTTGAGGTAAATAGCTTAATAGTTTACGGATTAATAAAATGCCTTCACGCTCATCATCAGCAATTAAATGTGCAACACCTGATTTTGAACCATGAACCATAGCCCCGCCAAGCTCTTCATCTGTGACAATCTCCCCGGTTACTGTTTTCACAACTTTGGGTCCGGTTACAAACATATAGCTTGTATTTTTGCTCATCACAATAAAGTCAGTCAATGCGGGTGAATAGACTGCACCTCCTGCACAGGGCCCGAAAACCGCAGAGATCTGTGGTATAACTCCCGAAGCAAGAATATTTCGTTCAAAGATCTCAGCATAACCTGCAAGACTCTGCACACCCTCCTGAATACGGGCCCCTCCTGAATCATTGATTCCAATAACCGGTGCACCAACTTTCATGGCCTGATCCATCACCTTGCAAATTTTGTTTGCAAAGGTTTCGGATAAGGATCCTCCGAATACTGTAAAGTCTTGAGAAAAAACATAAATCACGCGTCCGTCTATCGTTCCATGACCAGTTACAACCCCGTCGGAAAGATAGGATTGCTCCTCAAGTCCAAAATCGGTACAACGATGAGAAACAAACATGTCGAATTCTTCAAAACTTCCTTCGTCAAGCAAAAGGTCAATGCGTTCGCGTGCAGTAAGCTTACCTTTGGCGTGCTGTGCATCAATGCGTTTCTGACCACCACCTAATTTGGCCAGTTCACGTTTATCGAGCAGTTCTTTAATTTTGTCTTCGAAGCCCATAGGTTTATTTATTTTTATCTTCACACAATTCAGTTAACACTCCATGTGTAGACTTGGGATGCAGGAAGGCAATGTCTAAACCTTCGGCACCTTTTCGGGGTTTCTTGTCGATCAGGGCAACACCCTTTTCGTCCATTTCGGTCAATGCATCTTCCAGATTTGAAGTAGCGAACGCAAGATGATGAACGCCTTCTCCTTTTTTCTCAAGGAATTTCCCAACTGGTCCTTCGGGATCGGTAGACTCTAACAACTCTAATTTGGTTTGTCCAACCATAAAAAAGGCAGTTTTAACGCGTTGTTCTTTAACTTCTTCAACAGCATAGCATTTTAATCCTAAAATTCCCTCGTAGTAAGCGATACTTTCTTCGAGACTCTTGACAGCAATTCCAATATGCTCAATATGTGTAATTTTCATAAATTTTGTTATTTAGTCATACAAAAGTACTTTGAAAAAACTGATTAATATTACGTTTTATCCGTTTTGATTTTAAATTTTTTTAATAATAATTAATTGCTTGATTTAAGATGTATAACTGCCTGTTGATTCCGAATTCAAAAAAGTTGTTTATATTTGAAGACCCTTAACTCCAATAAATAACAGGTCACCATGAAAAAAATCATTCATTATTTATTAGCGCTTACAATCGCAGTTTTATCGTTTCAAAAAGGATCGTGTCAGGAACAGTCACCCGACCTTAAAAAGCAGGTGCAGACCCTCCAGGAAACCCTCGACGATATGCAACACCGTTTTGATATCCTACAAAAACAAAGCGACGATGTCTTGTGGTATGACAAAGTTGGAGATGTCGGATATATCGATAAAGTAATCATTTGTGGTCCGCCACCTTCAAAAGTACCCAACCCCACAGCTATGGGTGCCAACAATCCGGTGAAGTTTCAGGTTTATATTTTTATCCCAAAGAATTTGGATCGCACCAAAAAATATCCACTCATCGTTTTGCCTCATGGAGGTGTCCATGGAGATTTTGGGACATACCATACGCATATCATCCGCGAATTGCTTGCCCAACAATATATTGTAGTTGCTCCCGAATACCGGGGAAGTACAGGATACGGAAAAAGCTTCTATGAGAAGATAGATTACGGTGGATTGGAAATTGAAGATGTCAATGCTACCCGCGATTATATGGTCAACAACTACGACATGGTAGATTCCGGTAGGGTAGGGATAGTTGGTTGGAGCCACGGAGGTCTGATTGCCCTGATGGATGTTTTTGCACATCCCGATGGCTATAAAGTCTGCTTTGCAGGTGTTCCGGTCAGCGATCTGATAGCCAGGATGGGTTATTATGATCAGGAATACCGCGATCTCTTTTCAGCAAAATATCACATAGGCAAAACTGCTCAGCAGGATGTCGAAGAATACAAACGCCGCAGCCCGGCCTGGAATGCAGCCAAACTGAAGACCCCGCTTCTGATTCATACCAACACTATTGACGACGATGTGAATGTACTCGAAGTAGAACACCTCATTCAGGCCCTGAAAGCGGAAAACAAGAAATTTGAATATGAGATCTTCAAAGGCGTTGAAGGTGGGCATTCATTTGATCGCATCGACACACCCGTAGGAAAAGAGATCAGACTGAAAATCTATAAGTTCCTGGCTGAATATCTAAATCCACCGGTTAAGTTTACCAAAGTAAGCGACATGAATAAGGCGGCCTACTTTCATTAAATCTTAAACCATTTTCCCATTATTATCTGAATATTCTCAGATTTAAAAGTGTATACTACTTTCAGTAAGGGACATTAATGGCTACTACAACGTATTTCTATGCCGGTAACTGAACATTTTGGGTCGGAAAGAGGTTCATGTTGGTTGTACCCATTTTGGTGTTTTCGGTGATTGAAAGGAGCTTGCTCAGGTGGCCTATGCTAATTTTTTTGATAAAGGCGAATTGAGGTGACTCTTTCTGCTTTATCGGTAAAACGGCACGGAGGTGCCTATGAAGCTGATGGTGAGCACTTTTAGAAGCCCAATACGGAAACACTTTTTGTGGTAGGTTACAACATTATGCACATTGTAAATCCGGGAAAATATCCTGGACTTTGCGATTGAATAACATACAAAATTTGAAACAGTTAAAATCTAATATAAATAACGCTGACAAGGAGTTTGTCCATGGGGAGAAAACCTTTACAGAACTGATCAATACCTATCATTTCAAGATGAAAAGTGTGGTCAGTCGTGAGGAGGATCCGGCCTTTATCAGGCACGTTTCACGCGGGAAATTACCCGCGAGGAGAAGGATTGATTTATTGATTGATGAAAATACCCCATTTCTGGAACTTTCGGTCCTGGCAGCGTATGGTCAGTACGACAATCAGTTTCCATCGGCCGGGATCATTACTGGTATCGGGAAGGTTCAGGGGAAAATATGCATGATCATTGCCAATGACGCTACTGTTAAAGGGGGATGTTACATTCAGGAGACGGTAAAGAAGCATCTTCGCGGACAGGAAATTGCCTTGAAAAACCATCTGCCGTGTATTTACCTTGTTGATTCCGGTGGAATATTTTTGCCTGAACAGTCGAGGATATTTCCTGATCACGATGGCTTTGGCCGTATTTTTTATAATCAATCACAGATGTCTGCGGCAGGAATTCCTCAGATTTCAATTGTTATGGGATCATGTACAGCCGGTGGGGCCTATGTTCCTGCAATGAGCGACGAAACGATCATTGTCAAAAATCAGGGTACTATTTTTATTGGTGGTCCACCGCTTGTAAAGGCCGCTACAGGCGAAGAGGTTTCAGCAGAAGATCTTGGAGGGGCCTTCGTTCATACCGAAATATCCGGTGTAGCAGATCATATGGCCGAAAATGAAGTAGATGCGATTAGAATATGTAGAAATATCTTCGAGTTAATTCCTCAGAACGAGGCACAAACTTATGATTTAACTACAATAGAAGAGCCGTTTTATCCACCTGCCGAGTTATATGGTCTGGCTCCGGTCGACTTAAAAAAACCGGTGAAAATACTGGAGATTATTGCCCGGATTACAGACGGGAGCAAATTCGAGCAGTTCAAACAAAATTACGGAACAACCATCGTTACCGGCTATGCAAGGATCATGGGATTTCCGGTTGGAATAATTGCCAATAATGGATTTATGACTTCCGAAGCATCGCTTAAAGGAGCTCATTTTATTGAAATTTGCAACTTCAGAAAAATACCGCTCCTGTTTCTGCAAAATATCTCAGGTTTTATTGTAGGCAAAAAATATGAGCATGAGGGAATTGCACGACAGGGAGCAAAATTAATCCATGCGGTTGCGACTGCGGTAGTTCCAAAAATAACGGTCATCATCGGTGGTTCGTTTGGTGCAGGAAACTATGCGATGGCAGGAAGAGCATATGATCCTGATTTTCTGTTCATGTGGCCAAATGCAAAGATTGGGGTGATGGGCGGACTACAAGCTCAACAGGTTTTGAACTCAATCAAAGGTGCCGACCATCAGGGTGATCAAGAGTTAATCGGCCGGTTCGAAGAGGAGAGTTCTGCCTATTTCAGCACTTCCCGACTTTGGGATGACGGCATTATTGATCCGGCAGATACACGGATTATTGTGGGATTGGCGATATCTGTCGCCTCAAACAAAAAGATCAAACTGCCTAAAAACGGGATATATCGAATGTAAATTATTAATAATTAATACAATTTGAAAGATTTTAAAACGATAGCGACTGTAACCAACGGGCAAGTTGTAACACTGTGGCTTGCAAGACCAGAAACACATAACTCGTTTAATGATGTTATGATCAGTGAAATAACCACCTTTTTCACTGAGTTGGAAGAAGAAGATAACCTTAGAATTGTTGTAATCAGGGGAGAAGGAAAATCTTTTTGCTCCGGAGCTGATATGGCCTGGATGCGCAAATCATTTACGCTGACAGATCAGGACAACCTGAAAGAGTGCGAAGCGCTCTCCGTTATGTACAAATCAATCTATCATTGCAGCAAAACGGTCATAGCAGCAGTCCATGGAAATGTGTTTGGCGGAGGGGTCGGATTGGTGGCCGTTTGCGATCTTGCCTATTGCGTCTCCAATTGCACGTTCTCCCTGAGCGAGACCCGTATCGGAATGGCAGCGGCTAGCATTACACCTTACCTACTTCAAAAAATTCGTCCAGCCGATTTGAAGGAACTTATTTTTACAGCCAAAAGCTTTGATGGAGAGGTGGCTGTGAGGTATGGAATTATCAATCAGACATTGAGTGATCAGGAAGCACTGGATTTGTATGTAAATAAAATTACAAGCAGTATATTGGCTAATGGAAAACAGGCCGTGAAGGAATCAAAAAAATTAATTAACCGATTGTCAACCAAAATGATGTCAGAAGAGATAGAGCAGATCCCGGCATTACTTGCGAAAATCAGAGTATCTGCCGAGGCCCAGGAAGGTTTTACCGCATTTCTTGAAAAAAGGGATCCCAAATGGTGAAAATGATCACAAAAGAAATGGTTGTAATTCAATGTATTATTAATCAGATGTATAATGGCATATCTGGATAAAATTCTAATTGCTAACCGGGGTGAAATTGCAACGAGAATAATCCGTTCAGCAAAAAATTTAGGGATAAAGACAGTTGCAGTTTACGTTGAGTCAGAAAATGATGCAAATTACGTTAGAATGGCAGACAAAGCTGTATCTCTCGGCAGCGGTGAGTTATCGACGACTTTTCTTAACATCAGTCGGATGATTGCTATTGCATTGGCTACCGGAGCCAAAGCAATTCATCCCGGATATGGTTTTCTATCTGAAAATCCTGAGTTTGCAAAAGCATGCGAAGAGAACAATTTGGTATTTATAGGTCCACATTCGGATGTTTTAAGATTAATGAGCAACAAGCCTGCTGCCAAGCTTTTAGCTCAGAGCCTTGGCATACCTACTATATCGGGCTTCGAGATCGACCTTCAATCATTAGATACATTTGAAAATAAATGGCAATACCCGCTCCTGATAAAGGCTGCTTACGGTGGGGGAGGTAAAGGGATAGAATTGGTTCATAACCTTGAAACACTAAAAGAAGAAGTTGAGAAATCTGCCCGGAAAGCAGCCCGCTATTTTGGAAACGGTGCTGTTTTCATTGAACAATACATTCAAAATGCCCGTCATGTAGAAGTTCAGATAATGGGTGATAATTTCCATAATATCATTCATTTATACGAACGTGAATGTTCAATACAGCGCAATCATCAAAAAATAATCGAAGAGGCTCCGGCTCAATTTTTATCCGGACAACTTCGTGAAGATCTTCTGAATGCCGCCTTAACGATCACCAGAGCTGTTAACTATTCCGGTGTAGGAACAGTGGAGTTTTTGATTGATGGTTTTGGTAATTATTTCTTTATGGAAATGAATCCACGGATTCAGGTTGAACATGCAGTAACCGAAGAGATAACCGGAATAGACATTGTAAGTGAGCAATTGAAAATCGCTTCAGGATACCCTCTCTCTATCAGACAAAAGGATGTAATGGTGACAGGTCATGCGGTAGAAGTAAGGATTTACACAGAAAATCCTTCTCAAGATTTTGCCCCATCCGTCTTGCCAGTGCTTTCTGTGCAACTTCCGGAGCACCCTGATTTAAGAATTGAATCTGATATTAATGTTACTCATCAAATGGTGAATCAATTTGATCCATTAATTCTTAAATTGATCGCTTTCGGAAAGAATCGCCATGATGCGATTGAGTTGATTCGGGAGAAAATCAGCAATCTTAACATTATTGGGCCTGAAACTAATACCAAATACCTGGAGAGAATCCTTGCTCATCCGGATTACCTCCAAAATAATATTTCTGTTGAATTTTGCCAAAACAATCACAACCAATTAATCGTTAATTATTTAAATAAAAACATTACATCACATATTCATTATCTGGTGGCGCACGCAATCGAAAAGAATTATTTAAGAAGAGACTTATTGAGTGACAATCCGTGGAATCATCTTGGGTATTGGCGCCTGTCTGATTCCAGTATTAGTTTATCAATTGACAATGTAGATTATAGCATTGGGATAAACTTAAGCAACAAGGCTGATCACTCCTTCACAATGAACGGAATTTCCACCCGGTTCGATATTGAAAATGAATCAGGGGATACTCGACTAAAAATCAAAGGGGTGTCAAAACAGGTTACTTCGGTGAATGACAGGCAAAACAACATTTGGATCAGCTGTGAAAATACGCAATACAGCCTCTCCTTGTCCGGATTATTGAGTAATTATCCTGAAACAGCAGAAGGGTTAGAGCGGGAATCAAATTTCAACTCCGGAGAGATTAAATCTCCCTTGTATGGTAAAATATTGGAAATTAATGTAAAAGAAAATCAAATAATAAAAAAAGGAGATCTTTTAGTTGTGATTGAAGCGATGAAATCAGAGAATCGTATTCTTTCTCCCAAAGATGCCTTAGTAAAATCAATAGCTATTAATGTAGGTGCACAGGTTCGTGACCAGATGCCCCTGATATTTTTGGAGGATATAATTGTATGAATGAATTATTGGATGATCGGTATGTGGAATATCGAAAAAAAATCAGGGAATTTTCAGAAAAGGTGATTCAACCAATCGCTGTCGAACAGGATGAAAAAGAAGAATTTCCTGTGCCATTGGCAAAGAAAATGGGAGATGCCGGATTATTTGGAATTATGTTACCCAAGAAATATGGCGGACAAGGTCTGGATTATCTCTCTTACATTATTGCTGTGGAAGAGATTGCAAGGATCGACAGCTCCCCGGCAGCTACAATTGCAGCTCACAATTCACTGGGAATCAATCCAATTTACACGTTTGGAACTGAAGAGCAACGACTGAAATATCTTCCGGGATTGTGTACCGGAGATAAATTATGGGCATTTGGTCTTACTGAAGTAAATGCAGGTTCAGATGCCAAAGGAGTCGAAACAGAGGCAAATTTGGTAAATGCTGAATGGGTCATCAACGGTTCTAAAAGGTTTATCACCAACTGCTCATCTTCGATTGCTGCAGGAATAACCCTTCAGGCTATAACAGGTATCACGAATGGGAAAAAGGAGTTATCTGCATTTTTGGTAGATCGGTCAACATCCGGATATTCCACCTCTCCAATTACAGGAAAATTGATGTGGCGTGCGGTTGATAATGGTGAACTAAAATTTGAAAACTGCAGGGTTCCGGAATCCAGCCTTTTGGGTAAAAGAGGTGAGGGAATGAAGATCATGCTATCAACTCTCGATGGAGGAAGATTGTCTATTGCAGCCATTGGGCTCGGACTCGCTCAGGGAGCATTTGAAATGGCAGTTAATTATTCCCAAAAGCGCAAACAGTTTGGGAAACAGTTATCTGACTTCCAGGCAATATCATTTAAACTGGCTGAAATGGCTACTAAAATTGAAATAGCCCGGAATACGCTTTATCATACTTGCAGACTCAAAGATGCCGGTCTCCCTTTTTCAAAACAGGCTGCAATGGCCAAGCTTTATTGCTCCGAAATCGCCAAAGAAGTGGCAGACGAGTCGCTTCAGATTCATGGTGCTTTTGGATTTTTGCAAGAGAATCACATCGAGCGGTTTTATCGAGATCAACGGTTGCTTCAGATCGGTGAAGGAACCTCCGAAATATTAAAGATGGTGATATCGCGGCATATCTTAAAATAATCCTAAGTAAATTTCAGAATTATGGTTAGATTTTCAGGTTTTTCTAAATTTGATCGGCAGCAAAGGCTTGATTTTATCGCACAAGCTACGGATTTAAGTGCCGCCGAAATGCGCTCCTTTCACGATTATGACGCTCCTGATGCACATCAGCAGGAAGTATACAGCACAATGATCGAAAATTATATCGGAAACTTTCCTATGCCGATGGGTGTGGTAACCAATATGTTGATCAATGACGAGATGTATGTTGTTCCTTTTGTGACCGAAGAGAGTTCTGTAATCGCTGCCGCATCAAAAGCAGCTAAATTCTGGGCCGAAAGAGGAGGATTCAGAGCAAGCATCGAGGGTATAACCAAAAAGGGGCAGGTTCATTTCACATGGAATGGCAAACCTCAGCATATTAAACACCTATTCCCAACAATAAAAGAGCAACTATTAAATTCCACGGGGTTATTAACAGAAAAGATGAAGCAGAGAGGAGGCGGAATTACCGGCCTCACCCTGATTGACATGACAGCCTCAATGCCTGATTATTACCAGATCGATGTCTCGTTTGAAACATCGGATGCGATGGGTGCCAATTTTATCAATAGCTGCCTCGAACAAATTTCATCTGAATTGAGAAATTTGGAAGAATTAAATTCTGAGGAATTGAAAGTAGAGGTGATTATGTCCATCTTGTCAAATTATACCCCTGATTGCAAAGTCCGCTGCTGGGTTGAATGTCCGGCAGAAAAAATGGAAGGATGGAATAAAGAACTGTTGCATTTTGATTTTATTAAGAAGTTTAAACAATCCATTGATATCGCAAATATTGATATTTCGAGAGCCGTGACCCATAATAAAGGGATCTTTAATGGAATTGATGCGGTCCTTCTGGCAACAGGAAACGACTGGCGCGCCACCTCAGCCTCTGCTCATACATTTGCCGCGAGAGATGGAAACTACAAAAGTCTGACAACCGTAGACCTTTCAGGTGACAAGTTTCGTTTTGAATTGGAATTACCCATCGCAATCGGCACTGTTGGCGGAATCACCCAAATTCATCCTGTCGTAAAAAGAGCAATGGCTATTTTAAAATATCCGGACGCCCGAAAGCTAATGATGATCGTAGCCATAGCAGGACTTGCGAATCACTTCGCAGCAATCGCGACGCTGATCACCTCAGGTATTCAGTCCGGCCATATGAGGATGCATCTTTCAAATATCTTAAGCCAACTGAATGCCAGCACTTATGAGCAAGATTCTGCCCGTCATCATTTTGCATCACGACAGGTAAGCTATTCAGCAGTAGAGAATTTCATTCATAATCTCAGGAAAAATAAATGAGCTCAATTAATTTTAAGACATTTAATTCCCGTGCAAAACTGATGATCTCAGGAGAATATGCAGTTCTCAAAGGAGCTCTTTCGTTAGCCATTCCGCTCCGATTTGGACAAAAACTAACCATTACCGAAAAGGAAGGAACTCCATCTGTGATATGGAAATCAATGGTTAATAATGGTTTGTGGTTTTATTCGGAGTTACTCCTTCCTGACTTTCAGCTAGTGAGCACCAACAATGCCGATCTGTCACAAACCCTTCAAAAGACGCTTAAAATAGCAAAAACATTGAATCCCCATTTTTTAGATTCAAAGCGCCTGTTTCAAGCAACTTCAGAAATGGATTTTGATCCTACCTGGGGAATTGGGTCGAGCAGTTCATTTATTTCAAATGTAGCTTATTGGGCAGACTGTGATCCATTTATACTTAATAATCATTTATTTAATGGATCAGGCACCGATATTGCCAGTGCAAGATCCACATCACCCATCATTTTTGAACTGAAGGACGAAAAAGCTGAATACCGGAAAGCGAATTTTTACCCACCATTTAGCAAGCAGCTCTATTTCATTTACCTGAATAGAAAACAAAACACCAGAGAGAGCATTCAAAAAATGAATCTCCAAAATATTACCGCCGAAGAGATAAAGTTGATCTCCGCAATTACACTTGAAATGGAAAAAGCTGCTGAATTGAAAACTTTTCAACGGCTAGCAGATGAACATGAAGCCATAATAGGTGGAATTATTCATGAAATGCCGGTAAAAACAAAGCATTTTATTGATTTTGACGGTTCTGTGAAATCGCTTGGAGGATGGGGTGGCGATTTTATAATGGTGGCATCAGTCGCATCTGAAACATACGTCCGTAACTACTTTAATAATAAATATTTAAACATCATATTCCGGTATGACGAGATTGTTTACGATGAAAGTAGTTCAGCTTTAATTGGGTAATTTACAAAATTTAAACAGGAAGAACAGGTTGTAATGATGAATGATGAAGCGATAATAATAAAATGGAAGGCCCCTTCGAATATTGCCCTCATCAAATATTGGGGTAAAAAAGGGCATCAACTTCCGGAGAATTGCTCCCTGAGCTTTTCGCTTGAAAAATCAGCGACCATCACTTCGCTTACTTTTCAAAAAAAGCATCAGACAGATAACCGGGTCACATTGGAATATTATTTTCATGGACAGCGCAATCTTTCTTTTCAAAAAAAGATTGCATTGTTTCTCAATGATTTGATTTTCAGGATGCCATTTCTAACCGACTATATGTTGGTTTTTCGAAGTGAAAATAATTTTCCACATTCGACAGGAATCGCTTCATCTGCTTCATCAATGAGTGCCCTGGCGCTTTGTCTGGTGAGTATGGAGGAGATCGTCAGCCAGAAAAAACTTTCCAGAACTGATTTTTTTCGCAGGGCATCAGGCATTGCGAGGCTCGGTTCAGGCAGCGCTTCCCGTTCGGTATATGGTGGATTCGTAACATGGGGAGAGAGTCCGTTTGTGGCTGCTTCTTCCGATGAATACGCCACCCCTTTCACACTCTCCAGGGAAAGCAGACTAAGGCAACTATCAGATATCATACTGATTGTCAGCTCTAGTGAAAAGAAAGTGTCAAGCACGATGGGCCATTCATTGATGAAACAGCACCCTTTCCGCGAAGGGAGAATAGATCAGGCGAACAAAAATATTCATCAGATCACCTTGGCCATTCGCAACAATGATTATCATTCGCTTGCAGTAATTACTGAAAATGAGGCGCTCTCACTTCATGCATTGCTTATGACTTCGTCGCCTGACGGACTTTTACTCAAACCAAATACGCTCAACATTATCGACGCGATCAGAAGGTTTAGGGATCAGAGTGGGCTTGATATTTTTTTCACACTCGATGCCGGACCTAATGTCCATCTGATTTATTTTGAAGATCAACGCCATTTGGTTCTTCCATTTGTCAAAGAGGTACTGAGCCTGTTTTGTGAAAATGGTCAATGGATTGACGATAAAATAGGTGCCGGCCCTCAATTGCTTACACCCGAAATAAAATTCTAGTATGGATTATCCTGCCAAAATAGTGCTGTTCGGTGAATATGGTATCATCCTTGGCTCCATGGCGTTGGCCATCCCCTATCCACGTCATTCGGGTCGGTTCAGGTTTCCGGAGGACGCAACCATTCATCATTCAAAAACACAATCAGCTTCAAATAAAGAAATTATAAAACTACTCAGCTTCTTCAAAAAAGACCCGAATAAATTTCAATTCCTTGACTTACAAAGCCTTGATATCGACGTAAATAAAGGTATGTATTTTTATTCGTCCATTCCTGTTGGTTCCGGTCTGGGCAGTTCCGGAGCACTTACAGCAGCCCTTTACGACCGCTACGCCTTACCGGAAAATCAGACTGATTACCAGGCAATCAAATTAAAACTCTCTTTGATTGAATCTTATTTTCACGGAATGAGTTCCGGAATCGATCCTCTGGTCTCCTTGTTGAAAAAGCCGATTCTCATTGGGAACAACACCTCGTTCATTACCATGGTTGCTCTTTCTCTCTTTTCAAAGATTTATACGCTTTTTTTAATTAATACCCATTCAATGGGAAAAACCGATCTGCTGGTGAGTTCTTTTTTGAAACGATACAAGCAGCCTAATTTTAAAAAAATAATTGATCAAGAGTATATTCCTCTCATTAATTCAACAATTGAAGCTATCCAAAATGCTGATTTTGTTGATTTTGATCAATTGATGATTCATTACTCCCTGTTTCAGTTCACTTACTTTAAAGAGATGATTCCTCTGGAAATGAGAACTTCGTTTGATCATGGTATTAAGAGCGGCGATTTTACACTAAAACTCTGTGGTTCTGGCGGTGGCGGATTTATCCTTGGATTTGCCCGTGACCGGTCAAGAGCTGAATCATATCTTAATTTAAACCATCTTGATTATACAATTTTTTAATTCGGAAAAGTTGGAGCGAGATTAAAGGATCAGTGTATGCCTTTTTCTCAAAAGGACACCCAGTAGAACCTGAAAGCATGATGAAGATATAAAAGATAGGATTCACACCTACTTTTGGCATACAATTTAGGGGAATCGCATACGTTTCGCCTACCTTTCGCGAAACCTACGCGTAGGTTTCGCGTTCTAAGGACAACGGGAAAGGTAGGCAAAGGGTGGGCGTGAGGTATGCGTAAGGGGGAAAGTATCTACAAATGATCTGTAAATGGATTGGAAGTGATCCACGAATGGTCGAAGAATATTAAGACATTATTGAATAATGCAAAGAAAACTCTTTATTTTTACTCCCCAACGATCTATTCTGACTGATCCAGGGTTTTTTGAAATATTTGACAAAGAATATTTACTTGATATTACCAACAATGCCCTGAACAGTTAAAGTGTTCAGGGCATTTTATTTCTTTCCGTGGAGCGTATAGGAATCGAACCAATGACCTTTTGACTGCCAGTCAAACGCTCTAGCCAACTGAGCTAACACCCCGGGGACGCTTGTTAAGGCAAAAGTAGACATTTTCTATTGAATAATCCTACTTTTGTATACATATTTCAACAAAAAGCATGACAGCCTAACTTTCAATTGGCACAAAACAATTTATACGATGATAAAAAGACTCTTTATTGCCATCAGGATTGTACCGGATCAATCGTTCACTTCAATTTACCGTGAACTCATTGCGAAGTTAAGTTATGAAAATCTTCGTTTCGTAGAGCCGGAGAAACTCCATCTGACTCTGCGATTTCTTGGGGATACAGAGGAGAATAAGATACCGGATATCGATCGACTGATGAAAAAAAGCGCTGAAGCAAGTAAGGCTTTTACCTTGAATATCAAAAATGCCGGGGTCTTTGGAAGTTCATATAATCCCAGGGTCATCTGGTTTGGCATTGATCACAATGAAGATCTTACCCATCTGCACACAAGAATTGAAACAAAAATGACTAAAGTCGGGTTCTTTCCGGATCGACAGAACTTTGTTCCTCACCTAACCCTTTCAAGGGTAAAACAGTTGAAGGATCTGAAATTGTTTCAGAAGATTATCGGCGAGTTCAGGGAGAAGGAAATCATGAGACAGGATGTTACAGAATTTAGTCTGATTGAAAGTATCCTGATGAAGGAAGGTCCCATCTATAATACGTTGAATTCTTATACGCTAAAATAATAATACCCCGTTTCAGAGGGTATTGTCGAAAATGTAGGGGCGACCCTTGTGGTCGCCCACGGTAAATAAGATCTTCTTGTTTTCCGTGGGCGACCACAAGGGTCGCCCCTACATTGCCAAAATCAATTAATTTAAACCGTTTCTTAAGTCTATTCCTGTTCGGGTTTTTTAGGCTCTTCGGGAAGACTTTCTTTAATTTGATTGCGCTCCATAAAATAGGAGACCAGCAAACTGGCGCCTCCAAAGATGAATACCAATGAAAAATATGCTGCATCGCGATCCATCCAATTAAACTTAACAATGATGTTAGCCAGCAAAATCCCCAACCCAACTGCAACCAGGAGCATTCCTAATTTTGCAGATGAAAGTGTTGGTTTTGCATTTTTTTCAAATGTGGCCGGATCCAGTCCTGCCTGAATTAACATCAGGTGCTCTTTTTTATTCAGCGACAAACGAACGATTCCGTATATCATCGCGAATACTCCCAGACTTATAATTACTCCATCCATAATACAAATTTTTAATTGTTCTTATTTGAAGTTTTGACGCCATTTATTGATTAAGGTTACATTTTACGGATCAAATATAAAAAACAAATGTTAAATTTTTGGAAACAAAAAGATTACGCTTAAAAGTTGATTAAATTTGTATTATTGTGTAACCAAACTACAGGTTCGTCGTCAAAGATTTGTATGAAATTCGAGACCGACATTTTTTACTTACAGCAAATCATCTCCGGTAATGCACGGGCTTATGCTTTCCTTGTTGAAAAGCATAAGGATATGGTTTTCTCTATTGCACTCAAAATACTTCACAGTAGAGAGGATGCAGAGGAGGTTGCCCAGGATGCGTTTGTTAAAGCATATCAGTCATTGTCGGGTTTCAAAAATGAGGCAAAATTTTCTACATGGCTTTACAGGATTGTTTATAATTCGGCAATCTCTAAAGTCAGGAAAAAGAAATTGGAGCTGTCGCCACTGGATGATACAACTATTAATAACTTTTCTGAAGACAGTGTAGATTCTAATTTTTTCCTCGTTGATGAACCTGATCAGTTTGAGTTACTACAAAAAGCACTACAAAGTCTACCAGAGGATGAAAATGTAATTGTATCTTTGTTCTATCAAAACGATAACTCGATTGAAGATATCAGTGCAATAACAGGCCTTACAGTAGCCAATGTAAAAGTAAAGCTCCATCGCATACGCAAAAAGCTTTATACAGAAATGCAAAAAATGATGACAAGCCTAGACCATTCAGAAAACAAACAGGCATATTTTAAGGAGGTTACGCAATGAAAAACATAACTTATCAGAACGATGAGCTGCTAAAAAAACTCTTCAGAAAAATATCTCCTGAGTCACCATCATCCGGTTTCGCTGAGCAGGTCATGGATTTGATTATTCAGCCTGAAGTAGATTTGTCGGCTCATCAACAGACTATTAATAAACTGATCTGGACATTAATTGCTTCGATTGCTCTACTTATTCCGGTTATGTTCTTCCTGCTTGACTGGTCAATATTTGATTTATTCCCCAGGTCGATCAGTGCTGAAAATTTCAATAGGTTTATTGTTTTCCTCAGCAATGTACCTGATTTCTTTTCCTCACTGCTCGATGGATTGAAACAATATTCATTCTTCTTTGTCATACTGGCTGCCGGAATCAGTCTGTTATTAGTCGACAGTATGTTGAATAAATCGCTCATACGCAATTTATTCCCTTTCAACCTAAGCGGTCACGAAGCAAAATAACATTTTAATTTAGTCCCAGAGGGACGTCATGATTGTAACAAGTGATACCACCTTAATATTTTTAATTACAATCATGACGTGCCAACGGCACTTTTTATCATTTATCGCGTTCTTCCCACAATTGTTTAAAGCTCTTTTCTTTGATTACAGGCATTTCGCGATTGGGACCCCAGACCTTGCTGATAAAAGTCTTGATGAACCAGTTTTTATGCTTTGCTGAAAATTTGTCTAACAAACTTCGCTTGTTCATCATTAATTTCCACCCGTACATAAGGATCTGTTCTTTATAACCGGTATGGTGATTCATGACGGCATCGTTTCTGTTAAAGATCAATAATTCGTGCAGGTTTATTTTTACAGGACAAACTTCAGTACAAGCACCACATAGCGAAGAAGCAAAGCTCAGGTTATTGAAATCATCCATTCCTTTAAGATAAGGAGTGATCACTGATCCAATGGGTCCGCTATAGGTTGAATGATATGCTTGTCCGCCTATCGTTTTGTAAACAGGACAGGCATTGAGACAGGCCCCACAATGAATGCAGGATAATGCCCTTCTTTGTTCTATCTTTTCGAGTAGTTTTGTTCTTCCGTTATCAAGAAAAATAACATACATGTCGTCGGGTCCGTCGATTTCCCCTTCTTGCTTAGGACCTAGAACGACAGAGTTAATCGCCGTAATTTTCTGTCCCGTTCCATGAGTGGCCAATAAAGGCCAAAACAGATCAAGATCTTTTAATGATGGAATGATCTTCTCTATCCCTGCAATCACAATATGTGTTTTCGGAAACGAAACAGACATCAGTGCATTTCCCTCATTTTCAGTCAGAGCGACTCCCCCGACATTGGCAACCAAAAAATTAGCTCCTGTTATTCCTATATCGGCTTTTGTAAACTTACCTCTCAACAGATTTCTAAAATAAAGCACAATATCTGCAGAGCTTGTATTTGAAGCCAAACCATATTTTTGCGTAAAGAATTTTGAAATATCAGATCTCGACTTATCTATTACCGGATTTACAAAATGAAAAGTTTTCTCATTACTCTCCTGATGAACGAATTCGCCCAGGGTTGTTTCCTGTACGGTCACTCCGGCTTTTGCAAGATTTTCATTCAGATGAATCTCTTCGGTAATCGTGTTTTTTGATTTCACAATAAGCTTGGCACGCTTTCTCTCTACAATAATCAGGATTTCTCGTATGGCCTCCTCTTCATCACGTGCCCAGATTACCTTCCCGCCTCTTTTAACGAAATTCGTTTCAAATTCGATCAGATATTTATCCAGTTCGTTCAGCACCTTATATTTAATTGCTGCGGCTCTTTCCTTTGCTAATTCAATATCAGCATATTGTATTTTAGCCTTTTCAAATTCAGTATTATACTGTGATATATTGAATGCTGTTTTATCGCGATTTTCTTTATCGACGGCATTCATGTCAAAATACTGATTCGATTTGTTAAATATTTCAGTCATATTAACAATAATTTTTACTAATCTTGTCAATTCTTGTTTGGTGCCTTCCACCTTCAAAAGTCGTTGAAAGAAACAAATCTACAATTTTTATGGATTCTTCGAAAGAAATAAATCGTGCCGGAAGAGATAAAATATTTGCATTATTGTGCTTACGTGCCAATTCTGCTATCTCTTCCACCCAGCATAATGCTGCACGAACATTTGGATATTTGTTGGCAACAATATTAACTCCATTTCCACTACCACATATCAAAATACCGGTTTCGAATTTGTTGTCGTTAACAGCTTTAGCTACCGGCTGTGCAAAGTCTGGATAATCAACGCTATCAGTACTTTTTGTTCCAAAATCTACGATTTCAAATCCTTTTTCAGACAAATATTTTTTGAGAAATTCTTTAAGTTCGAACCCTGCATGATCAGACCCCAATGCCAAAACTTTATTCATTTCGTGAAATGTTAATAACTAATTTTGCACAAAATTAATCATTAAATTAACTAACCTCTTAGCTTGTTTATTTCTAAGCTTTTAATAAATGTGTATGTGAATGGCTTATAAATATATATGTTTAAATTTCAGAAACATAAAATTATGAACAGTCCATTTGTTAACAACCTCGTTTTCGAACCAAACAGTAATGATAACTTTTGGAGGTTATTAACAAATCAGGCAAAACAGGTGCGTTAGGGTTTATTTATGAAAAGAAATCAACAAATGATAAACAAAGAAAACACCGTTTTGTTAAAATGGTTATTAACAATTGACCGTTTTTGATTGATTGTTTACAATTAATTAAACATTTATTGTTCACTTAATTAAGTTCATTTAATTACTAACAACATGTTGATCAATTGTTGAAAACTTAAAAAACAAAAATATTATCAAAATAATATCAACCGAACCAACAGCACATTTAATACATAAACAATATTTATAAAATAATTATATAAAGAGTAATGATAATGAATAATGAAATGATAGTCGGAAAAATAAAAGAATTGAAAAAGCAAAAGAATGCAGTAATTTTGGCTCACTTTTATCAGATTCCGGAAATTCAAGATATAGCCGATTACGTAGGTGACAGTTTGGGATTGGCACAAAATGCTGCAAAAACTGATGCTGAGATCATTGTATTTGCCGGGGTTCATTTTATGGCCGAAACTGCCAAGATCCTGAATCCTGATAAAGTTGTTTTATTGCCGGATCTTGAAGCCGGATGTTCGTTAGCAGATTCATGTCCTGCTCCGGCATTTAAACTTTTTAAATCACAATACCCTGACTATAAAGTTATTTCGTACATAAATTGTTCAGCTGATGTGAAAGCAATGTCAGATGTGATTTGTACTTCGAGTAATGCCCTGAAAATTGTTGAATCTTTTTCGAAAGATGAAAAGTTAATATTTGCACCCGATAAGAATCTTGGAAATTATGTAAACAACATAACGGGAAGAAACATGGTTCTGTGGGATGGAAGTTGCCATGTTCATAATCAGTTGAATGTAAAAAAAGTAATTGAATTAAAACTGGAAAATAACGATGCAAAAATAATTGCTCATCCTGAATGCCAGGGCCCTATTTTGGCTATGGCCGATTTTATTGGATCGACGACTGCACTGATTGAATTTGTGAAAAAGGATTCAGGAAAGAAATACATCGTTGCAACCGAAACAGGAATATTGCATCAAATGAAGAAAGATTGCCCTGAAAAGGAATTCATTATTGTTCCGGCTGATGAGACATGTGCTTGTAATGATTGCCCTTATATGAAAATGAATACAATGGAAAAGTTACTCCGTTGTCTTGAAACAGGGAAGCCTGAAATTACTTTGGATAGTGATGTTATTTTAAAAGCAAAAGATCCTATTTTAAAGATGCTGCAAATTTCAAGAGATGCAAAATTAATTTAAGTGGTTTTGTTGCGATAAGGCTTCAAAATGAGTATTATTGTATAGCCTTTACAAATTGCTGTTATGCAAAAACAAATGCTTCTATTACTGATACTTGGATGGAGTTTCATCGTATCAGCTCAAAATACAGTTACATCAAATGGTGTAAATGTATTTAAATATCCTAATGGGAATGTTGCAAGCGAAGGAACGATGCGTGACGGTAAACCAGATAGTTACTGGAAAACTTACTATGAAAATAACATATTAAAATCTGAAGGCAACAGAAAAAACTTCGAACTGGATAGTACCTGGAAATTTTATGATGAGAAGGGAAAACTGACACTTGAGATAAATTATAAAGCAGGGAAAAAGAATGGCCTTAGAAAAAGCTACAGAGAAAGTGAATTAATCACAGAAAACTTTGTGGATGATTTGAAACAGGGTCCCACTACTTTTTACTATGCAAGTGGAAAAGTCCGGCAGGTAATCAATTTTGAAAATGGATTAGAAGTCGGTGTTTCGAATGAATTTGCCGAGGATGGAACGATAATTTCAATCACTGAATATAAAAAAGGCTTTATTGTAGATCGGGAATTTATCAATAAGACCGACAAAGCTGGCAAGAAACAAGGAAAATGGAAATTCTTTTATGATAACGATATTGTTAAATTGGAAGGTGTTTACAAGGACAATTTTAAAAATGGTTATTTCAAAGAATACGACAAGAATGGGGTGCTCTCAAGTATTAAAAAATATGTTAATGATGTTGAAGAGGTTCAGGCTGTTGAGGTTTCAAAACTTGTTGTAAAATCAGATTACTATTCAAATGGTCAGGTAAAGACCGTCGCAACTTACCGTGGAGATACTCCTGAAGGTGTTCGTCGTGAGTATGATCAATCCGGAAACATAACGCAGGGTTATGTATTTAAAAATGGTAAAGTAGTAGGTGAAGGAGTCGTTTCAGATGACGGAATAAAAGACGGCAGTTGGAAGGAGTACTATGATAGTGGCAAAATACGCGCTGTAGGGGCCTATGATAAGGGTAAGCAGGTTGGGGAATGGATATACTACTACCCCGATGGGAAAGTGGAGCAGAGAGGCAAGTTCTCGAAGAATGGAAAATTTGAAGGAAACTGGAAATGGTTTTATCCGGATGGAAGTTTAAAGAGAGATGAATCTTACTTAAATGGTGTTTTGGATGGTACTACTGTTGAGTATGACGAAACAGGTAATATAATCCGGCAGGGTGAATATATAGAAGGACTTGAAGATGGTAAATGGATATCTGAAGTGGGAGAATATCGTGAAGAAGGCGTTTATAAAGCCGGTTTAAGAAATGGCACCTGGAAATTCTATTATATTTCAAAGACTCCCGGAGCCGCAAAACAATTTTTCTTTGATGGTAACTTTATTGATAATTTACCAAATGGAAAGCATGTTTATTACTGGGATAATGGAAATAAGAAAGATGAAGGCTCTTATGTAATGGGAAGAAAAGAAGGCGATTGGACCCAATATAATTACTCGGGATCAGTGTTTCTTGTGATCAATTACAAAGGAGGAATTGAGAAAAAATATGATGGGGTAATCATCAAACCAGAACTAAAAGAATAAAAAAAAGAGGAGTATAACTCCTCTTTTTTTATTTAGTATCTTCATTTTTCGGATCGTCAGTACCTGTCATTCCTTCTTTGAAACTACGGATTCCTTTTCCGACCCCATGCATTAATTCAGGAATTTTCTTCCCTCCAAAAATGAGAAGGGCAACAATTAAAATGATGATCCATTCGCCACCACCAGGCATAAGAGATGCAATTACTGTGTTCAGCATAACTGGAATATTTAAGTATTACAAAAATAAGTATAATTTGTTGGGAATAAACATGCTTTTAAAATTATTTTGAAATCCATCCGGTAGGGTTTAAAAGCACTTTACCTTTCCATATTTCGAAATGAATTTTTGTCTTGTTAGTAGTTGGATCAGTTTGAATTGTGCCCAACGACTGTAAGGTTTTAACTTTATCTCCTTTACTAATAGTTACATTTCTCAGGTTTGAATATACAGAAAGAAAATCACCATGCCTGATAATGACAACATTATTGAGACTTGGTATTGAAATAATTCCGGTAACAACACCATCAAAGATGACTTTGGCACTTGCTCCCTGACTGGTTTCAATATTAACCCCATTATTTTTTATCATAATTCCTTTCAACTCGGCATGTGGCTGTTCACCAAAATAATCAGTGATGGTTCCTTTTTCAACGGGCCAAGGCAACCTGCCCTTATTCTTTTCAAATGAATTAGATAAATTTATTTCTTCAGAGGTCAGGCTGTAGACATAATTTGTATTCTTATTTTCAGTTTTTAAAGAGGTAGTAGTAATTTTAGAAGAGGCAACGTTTTTTCTCTTGGTTTCTGTAACCCTTTTTAACTCCTCGGCAATAATGCGTTCTATAGCATTTTGTAATGATTGAACTGCCTGTTCATTATCGCGCAAAGTTTTTAAAAGCATCTTTTCTTTCTGGCTAAGCTGATTGATGTTAAAGTTTTGTTCTTCTTTTTCACTGAATAATATCAATTTTTCACTTTCCTTATTTTTTAACAAGGTCATCTTCTCTCTTTTTTGAGATTCAAGATAGGATAGTTTAGTGCTCAGTGTCTGGGTAAGTCCAATAATTTTTGATGCCTGTTGTTGTCTGAATAAAGAATATTGTTGCAAATACTTTATTCTCAGATAAGCCTGATTGAAACTTTTAGAAGAAAAGATAAACATCAATGTGCTCTGTTCATTTTTACTTTTAAAAGCCTGATATATGATGCGAGAGTATTCTTTTTTTAATGTTTCCAGACTTTTTGCCAGGCTTAGTATAGTATCTCTTGTTTTAATAGATTCTAAATCAATATCATTTAATTGTAAATTTATAGAAGAAATAAGTTTTTGCCGGGCACTGATTTGTTTGTTCAGAATAGAGATTTGGTTCAGATAACCCTGTTTATTCTTTTTCGTTTCATTCAGCTGACTACTGGTTTGTTTAATTATATTTTCAAGCTTAGCTTTCTTTATTTTCAAAACGTTTTTCTCGTTTTGTGAAAATGAAGAAAGAGAAACCAGAAGTAGTATGATGAAGAAGAATTTTCTATAAATTATCATTTTACTGTTTTTTCTTTAAAATCGCTCAACCCGGGTATATTTAGCCGGGATATTAAATAGATAGTTTTGATCAGTATCTATTTGAATTTTAGAATATTTAATTGTAATATGAATTCTATTTAATCCATCGTTTACGTTAAACTCAACTGATTGAGGCACCAATTGTTTATTGACCTCAACATAATTTTTATAGTATGCCTGAAAGGTTCGATTATTATTATTTATTTCTTTGATGATAACGGTTGAGATCTTAAAGTTTGTAGGGTTTAGATATATTTGTTGAAATGGTATAACATCAGTTAAAGTATCTGCAACTTTAGATAACTTTCTTAGACGATGGCGATTCTGTGTACTCAATCTGTATTCATGTTTGTCTATACCTGCTTTGAATTCGCTGTTGTCATAAACCGAAAAGTCGTTTCCTATGATTAAGGACTGGAGCATATCAAAGTCAAGTCCCCGATTTATCATCTCATTGATATAATCAAAATCCTGAATCATATATGTTCCCTCCATTTTATTGAGGATTTTAATAGAGTCAGGTGATATAACTACCCGGGCAGCTTCAATATTTAGAACCGGACTTATCAGACACCAGATTAAACTGTCTTTATTTATTCTGATCAATCCTGAAAATGATATTTTCTTTTTGTTTTTCTCATACTCTGCTGAAAATGAAGCTTTAAATGATTTATATTTTAACTCATTATCTTTCAGTTTATTAAACAAATATACTGACCCTTGTTCTTTTAAAGGAGCTTTAATAACGCTACGTTGTGTCTTGCAAGATGTGATGATAAGACCCAGAATTACAATGTAATAGATGATACTGTTCTTCATATTTTTATTCAATTAATTTCTTTTCTTTTATTTTTGTCTTTAACAAAGATGAACCGGGGCCATATTTCAGAGCCTTAATCCAAAATTTGTTTGCACGGGATACATTACCTAATTTATATAGAATATCTCCAAAGTGTTCTAATACAACATCATTTTTCTTTCCTCCGTACTTCATGGATTTTATAATAGCCTTTTTTGCTTCCTCATACTTCTGATTTTTGTAAAGCGCCAAGGCATAAGTATCCAGATTATTGGAGTTTTTAGGCGTTAGCTTAATGGCTAATTCAGCCAACTCCAAAGCACCCAACAGATTTTTATTGACTAACAACAAGTGATAACTAAAGTTATTCAGCGCAAATGCATTTTTTGGATTCAGGCTGATTACTTTTTGGTAATATACAGTGGATAAAGAATCCTGTTTATTATAATAGTAAGCTTCAGCTAGCTGAAGTAGCATTTCTTCCTTTAGCGGACTGTTGTTTGCTGTCAGTAGCCCATCCTGAAGGGTGTTGATTACCTTTATATATTCTTTCTTACTGAACTGGATTGAGCCCAGAAAATAGAAATAGTAAGTGTTATTGGGGAGTTGCCTGATGGCTTTTGCAAGATAAGGTTCAAGATTTTTAGTATCGTTCAGGATTAAATGAGAACGGATATAATAATCTAAGGCATAAATGTTCAGGCTATCAATCTTAAGGGCCTTTGCAAAAAATTCCTTAGACTCGTTGTATTTTTTATGAATGAATAAAGAATTTCCCCTTACCAGGATGGCTTTTAAATCAGTAGGATGAGTCTGATAAATGATATCAGATAGCTCATCCGCATCCTGTGGTTTTAAAAAGGGGTTGATGGTATCGTTCAGGTATTGTTCAAAGATTTTTAATTTAAAATCACTATCTAATGTTTTAGAGGAGAAGCCTTTTTTAAGTTCTTCAAAAGCTTTTTTAGAATTTTTTCTTTCTTTGTAGAAATCTGAAAGAGTAATATGAATATACGGATCAGCCGGATTTAACTTTTCAATGGCCAAATAGTAAGATTCAGCCTTCTTAAAATTTCCTCTGTCGTGGTATAACTTGGCCAGGATGGAATAATAATTCTGTTCTTTTGGATATTTCTTTGTTAATTTTTCTATCTCCTTGATCGCCTGAACTGTATCTTTAATTGATATCAAGAGTTTATACTTTTCCAAACTAATATCTTCCGAGATCCCGAATTGCTTTTCTGCCCTGTTATAGGTATCTATGGATTTTTTAATATTATTGGCATAGATATAATTAGATGCCAGATTGTTATAGTAATCAAGATTACCCGGATCCATTTGAATCAACCTTTCACAAAGGTAAGTTGTACTATCATATTTTCCGGTTACCTGGTATAGCTGGCTCAGTGCCTGGACGTACCATTTATTGGTGGAATCTATTTGGTATGCTTTTTTAAGGTATGAAATTGATTGGTATACGAGGCCTTTGTTGTTGCTGATGTTGGCTAATTCAAAATAGGCTACCCCACAGTCAGGATAATTTTGGATGATGGTCTCATATTTAGTAATGGCCTTTTCAATATTTCCTATCAATGTTTCTTTCTGAGCATCAATAAGTAACAAACCTACTTTTGAATCATTATTTGACGTTTCTTTAGCTGTTTGACTATAAACCGGCTTCAAAGAAATGACCAGCAAGAAAAATAGCAGTGAAAATCGAAACATATTTTTGTTGTATAAATTTAATTTATTTATTACCAGTGTGCCCAAAACCACCTTCTCCCCTTTCTGTAACCGCAAGCTTGGAAGTCTGATGCCATTTTACCCGTTCATGTTTAGAAACAACCATCTGAGCAATTCTCTCTCCGTCTTTAATCACAAATTCAGTGTCCGAAAGATTTACAAGGATTATTTTAATCTCACCCCGGTAGTCAGCATCAATCGTTCCGGGCGTATTTAATACCGTGACGCCTGTCTTGGCAGCCAATCCACTCCGGGGTCTGATCTGGGCTTCATATCCTTCAGGCAATTCAATAAAGAGCCCCGTTGGAATGATTACCCTGGCAAGTGGTTTGATAGTTACCGAAATATCCAGATTAGCACGTAAATCCATGCCTGCAGAATGAATTGTTTCATAAGCAGGTAAGTTATGTTTAGACTGATTGATTATTTTAACGTTTAATTCTTCCATTAATTTTAATTATTATTGCTTTAACATCAATTTTTTCTACTCTTATAACCAACCAGATCATGGGTAGTAAAAACAGATTGTTGATGATGAATTGTATTGGTAAATGATAGTCCCTAATTGCAAAATTCAATGCATAAAGTAGTAATGCAGCACAAAAATATAATCCGAATTTTTTAAGGTCGTAATTGATCGGATAATGCTTCTGTCCAAGAAAATACGAAATCACCATCACTGACAAGTAACAGATCAGCGTGGCCCATGCAGCTCCCACATATCCAAAAATCGGAACCAATATAAAATTAAGTATTATTGTAATACCGGCGCCTATAATTGATACAAGTGCACCTAATTTTGTTTTATCTGTCAGTTTGTACCAGATAGATAAATTGTAAAAGATGCCCAAAAACATGTTTGCGATCAATAGTATTGCTACAACATTCAGACCAACCCAATATTCTTTGTAAATAAGCAATTTCAGAAGATCAATATTCAGCATCACTGAGAGGAAAATAAAACTGCATATAATAATAAACCAGTTCATTACCTGAGAATAGATGACTCTGGAATCTGTTTGTTCAGAGTGACTAAAGAAGAATGGCTCTGCCGCATACCGGAACATGGTTATAAAGAGGGTCATCACAATGGATAATTTGTAGCAAACACCATAAACACTGAGCTGGAAGGCTGGACTGGGATAAGCATCTGTTGGTAAAATCCATGTCATGATTACCCTGTCAAATGTCTCATTGACACTTCCGGCCAGTCCTAAAAACAAAAGAGGCCAGGCATATTTAAACAGATCCTTCCAAATAGTGATATCAAATTTGAAGGAGATTTTTAAATATTCAGGCAACAAAAGAAGTAGGGTTAAGAAACTGGCAATGAGGTTGGCAATGAAAATATATCCAATGCCAATAGCAGGATTATATATAAGAGATAAGATATGTTTAATGAATTGTCCTTCTGCGTGTTTAGCCAACCAGGGAAATAATAGCAGGAAGACAAGATTGAAAAATACATTGATCACAATGCTCATGGTCCTGATCACAGCAAATCGTTTTGCTTTATTTTCAATTCTTAATTTGGCAAATGGAATAGCAGTTAAAGTGTCAAAAGCTATAATGAAAGCAATCCAGATGATATATTCAGGATGATCATTTTTGAGTACCGCCGAAATGGATTGATTAAACAATACAACAAACAATAAAAAAACTATCGTTGAAAAGAGTATTGAAATCAGTGAAGTTGAATAAACAGCTTCATTCGTTTTATATTTTAATGAAAACCTGAAGTAGGCTGTTTCCATTCCATAGGATAACACATTCAGGACAAAAGGAATGATGGCATAGAAATAAGGGACTGCTGCAAAATCAGCAGGATGAATAAAAATATAGGTCCAGAAAAAGGTAAGAAAATAATTTAAGAAGCGGGCAGCTATTGTTGACATCCCATAGATTGCGGTCTGTCCTGCTAATTTTTTTAGTGGATTCAATGCCATATAATATAAAATACAAATATAAGCATAAAGACGCGTCTGTAGATTAGCCTTGCAGGTCTGATGATGGAAAGCTTAAAATAAATGTAGTGCCGAAACCTTCCTGTGATTTAAACCGGATTGTTCCTCCAAAACTCTCTGTGATATTTTTTACCATGGCTAATCCCAAACCGGTCCCTGCTGATTTTGTTGTAAAGAAAGGTGTAAATATTTTAGATTGTAAATCAGGTTTAATGCCCGATCCATTATCAGAAAACTCCAGAAAGACGAATTTATTGTCTTCATACGTTGTTATCGTTATCTGGCCTTTAATGGCTGTAGGAATAGATTGGATTGAATTTCTAAATAGATTATTCAGAATACGTGCAATCTGTTGTTTATCGGCTTTAATCAGATGATCGGTCTTGGATAATTTAAGCTTTATTCCAAGATTGGTGGAGTCAGAAAACAAGGTCATAGCCTCCATGATTGATTTGTTTAAATCTATCATTTCCAATACACTAGCCGGCATCTTGGCGAAGTCGGAAAACTCTCCCGAGATTGTTGATAGTGCTTCTATCTGGGTAATCATGGTTTGCGTAAACCGTTGCAACCGTTTTTCAAAGTCAGGTGATTTATCAAACCATGCTCTTTCAAGATGTTGCACGCTCAACTTCATGGGTGTGAGCGGGTTCTTGATCTCATGAGCTACCTGCTGGGCCATTATTCTCCACGCACTTTCCCTTTCTGAACTCACCAGCATTTCTGCGCTGTGAGCCAAATCATCAACCATTTGATTATACTGATTGATAAGGTCCGCCAATTCATCAACTCCGGAATATTTTATTTTTTCCGGCTTCTTGAAATAGTTGATCTGACTGATTTTGTCCTTAATAATCTGAAGTGGTAAAGTGATATAATTCGACACAATTAGCGCTACAAGTATCGCAAGCACAGTTAATATGACATAGATATTAATGAATGCAACAAGGAAGTTAGACAGATCAGCTCTGAATTCAGATTCACGTGCAAAATATGGTAAGTTAATGTATCCCAGTGTCCGGTTGTTTGAATCCCGTAATGGGACATAAGCCGACTGGAATGTGTAATCACCTATTTTCTCATCAATCGTTTCTATGATTTGTTTTTCATCGTGTAAAGCACAGTAGGCCTGTGGATTCATCTTTGTTGACAATAACTGAACATCAAAAAGCTGCGGTCTGGAAGTAGCCATTAAGTCTCCGTTCCTGTCGAAAAGGTTAATATCTGTAAAGAAGATATTGGAGAGTTTTGTTAAAAAGTCAGAGAGAAAAGTAGGTTGAACACTGTTTAAATAATTTGGGTCATTCACTTTTTGTTCCAATTCAACCAATACCGAATGCGCCTTATCTCTTAAAATAGTCTGATTTTTTTGTTTATCCAGGTCAAAGAGGTAAAACAGCATTACACACCCAATTGCAATAGATGACAATAATATAATAGTAATAGTCCAGAATTGCAGTCGTTGTTTAATAGTTGATGAAAACAGAAGTCTGGGATTTTTACTTGTCATGAGTCTGAACAGTAAATAGAACAGCGCCGAGAAGAGGAATACATAAGAGAAGAACGATAATGTATTGATCAGATTGGGTTTCTTTCTGCTAACCACAATCGAAGTGTATGGTGAAGTCTTGACATATAGGTGATTATATGAATCCTTATCAAAAAAGAAGAGTGAGTTTAAGATGTTTGGGTAGGTTGCCTGTAAGGTCAATTGGTATTTATAATCTCCAACACTCTTTACCAGGTCATTCTGATGATAAATGGCATATGAATATTCGGATAAATCTATTCGCTGATAGAACTCATTGTCAATGAGTAATTCAGGATACCCCAGGCTGCTTGTTGTTATCTTCGAATAAAATTCAAGATATATGGTTGCTTTTTGTTTTGACTTATCAAGGTTGGGGAAATCTATCTTCGCCATGTAAGTACACATATCATAAGATTCGTCAAGATAATAGAGATTGTTACTGATTGTCTTGAGCCCCATCTTTGAAATACGGGACGTGAAATAATCCTCACAACTTACCAATAGATTGGCGGACCTTAATTCAAGCTTATTTTCTGTATGACAGATATAAGGTTGAACTGAATATTTATTCCAGTAATTATTGGAAAATTTAGTCTTGATATAGTCAATCAACATAAATTCCGAATCCGGTTTTGCAAGAGCAAGGTTCAGATATTTTTTTACAATAGCTTCATTTAAAATCGATTTTTCAATATTGGGATATAGAAATTCTGCAAGTTTATCCCGTTTTGCAGTCAACTTATAGGCCAACGATTTTCTGATCTCCTTTTCCTTGAGTCGGGTACTGTTGTACAGAATACTTGAAGTAAACAAAGACAACAGGATTAAAATGAATAACTGATAGACCAGAGATTTTTTAGATTTTAAAGAAAATACATTGTTGATGAGTAAAAGCTGAAATAAAAATATTACGATATAGGGTATGGTATACCTTATATCAAAAATAAATGGCAGGATAGTAATAAAAGCTATAAACGAACAAATGAAAAGGTAGTATTTTCGGTAACTAAAATTTTCAAAATGGAAAAGATAATATCTGCGTACCAGAAAATAATAGCTAACAGTTAGTAAGAAGAGGATAAAAATAATTATGAAACTGTAAATATTTGTTGAAAAAATGTTCGATAGATTGAGCGGAATATTAGAATTAGTCACAAATGAATCAGTCAGTGTGATCAATTGAAACGCGATAAAATAAAAGATTATACTAAAAATATAAAAGAGGAAAATGCTTTTATTCAGTGTTTTTTTGCGTGGTTCAATAAGTGTAATTCCGGTATTGTAATAACCAGTGGTTATCAATAAAAGAAATACAGTATTGATAATCAGATTACCGAGTGATGGTAATAAATCAGATGAAGCGTATAGAAACGGGCTAAATAGAAGAGATGATGTTATCGCCTGAGGAAAGGGGATAAAGGCTAATATAAGCCTGGCTGCCCCTATTAGCGAGAAATAGATCAGAAATTGATGTATTCCAAAACTCCTGTATTTATTCTTCAGATATTTAAATATTGATAAAGCAAACAGAATCAAAAGAAGAAGAAATGAAATAAAAGTAATTACCAATGCCATCAGGCTCGTTTCAACTTTCGGAAAACTGAGATTTATGGAAGCGGTTTTGTCTTTTGAAAAAACCATGTATGGGGTAATTTTCTCAGAGGCCACAGTTTCTTGTGGGAGATGATAGACGGGATTAAATCGGGAGATGAGATAGTCATTCCGAAAGGGATAATCAGAATTGATTAATTCGACTGCCAGATAATCAAACTTATTTTTTCTGATGTGCTTGATCAGGTAATTTCCTTTGGTAAACCAAATGATCGAAGAATTTGTAAGAGAATCTGTGATTACAAAAGGAACAATTACTTCGCTCGATGACCACCGAATAAGTTTCTTGTTTTTGTAAATATAAAAATCGGTGTATTTATCTTTATGTAGGGTTGAGATTAAATTGAAAGAATGATAGGTCGTTTCTTTGGTCCCTAAATCATACACGAAAGAATTCAGTTTTTGAACAAGTTCGTCTTCATGCGCAATCAGAATTTTTTGAAAACTTTTCGTGTACGAATCGCAATCAGTTTCTTTAACGATGTTAAAGCTACCCGCCAAAAATAAAATTAAAGTAACCGGAATGAGAAAATTCAGAGAAGTGACCCTTAATTTTCCATTCCGGCTGATTTGATGGAAAAAATTTAAAAAAAGTGACATAAAAGTCGTTTTAAATTAGCACCTATCAGAAACGATCTCAAAAAATATGACCTACGGTATCAAATAGCCTCCCGGATTAATTATAGAAGCTAATTTTAAATATTTATTGTTTAAATACAAAAATCATGCTGGAATATGTCCCTTTTTCAGTCGTTGCGGCTAAATTTGAACTTAACCCTTTCAAGACCGCCCTCAGGAGTGGAAAACTCTTTTTTTGATATTTTTCACTTAACAAAGAAATATAAAATGAGTCGAAACGCATCGGGTATTTTTTGACCAAATTGAATCCATGTTTTTTGAGCAACTGTTCGAGGGTCTCTTTTGTGAAATGGTATAAATGTCTGGGCACATCATACGCCGCCCAAAATTTTCCATAATAATTCGCATCATAAGAATTACTCATCGGGACAGCGATTACAAGAATTCCATCTTCGGTTAGCAAACCTTTGATTTGTGACAGTTGTTCATTGATGGTCGAGACATGTTCCAAAACATGCCACATGGTAATGACCTCTGCTTTTGTATCGGTGAGACCGTTCAAAACCGAAAGATCATTGACCTCTATGCCCTGGACGGTTTTGGCAATTTCTCTTGCCTCATCATCCGGTTCAAAACCTACCCTCTTCCATCGTCTTTTATCGAACTGTCCAAGGAATGCACCGGTCCCACAACCAATGTCCATGATCCTTCCCGAGCGGTGAAACTTCTCGACCAGATTGCGTTTATGGTTTAGATTATACTTTTTGATAAAATGATACATCTTATCAAACAGGGTTTCGTTTCTGTCTGAATGCGAAAGATAATTTTCGGTTTTGTAATAAGCACCGAGATCTTTTTCATACGGACGTGGATTTGTGATTCGCATTCCACATTGCTTGCATTGTTGAATGGTGAAGGTTTCTTCGGTATAAAAGTAGTCTTTCAGTGAAAATACAGTCGTAAAGTCTTGACAATCACAGTTAATGCAGTTTTTTATTTCTTCCATTTTGTTTATGTTCCACGTGAAACGTTATCGACCCAGGAAGACCAGTAGGGCGCTGATATCGGAAGGAGATACTCCTGAAATCCGCGATGCCTGACCAATTGTCTTGGGTCTTATTTTAGTTAATTTTTCTCTTGCTTCTAAAGTGAGGGATGAAAGTTTTGAATAATTGAAATTATCATGCAAAATGATGTCTTCAAATTTATTAAGCTTTTGAGCAATCTCATGTTCCCTATCGATATACCCCTCATACTTGATCAGGATTTCTGACTCCTCAAGGATGTCGTCCGTGATGATTCCTTCAGCTGTACAATAGTTATTAAGCGAGGCTATGATGGGAATAAGACCCTTCAGGGAAACCTGTGGACGCAATAATACATTTGAAATCTTTATTTTCTGTGAGATTTCAGGGGTATTGGAATCCAGTAAATACTGATTTATGTCTACGGGATCGACACTGGTTTGTTTTAGAAAGTCAATCAAATTGGAGGTAGCATCTTTTTTCAGCCGAACAGCCTTTACCCTATCTTCTGATGCCAGACCAATGGCATAACCCTTTTCGGTTAGTCTTACATCTGCATTGTCCTGTCGCAACAAGATCCGGTATTCTGCTCTCGAAGTAAACATCCGGTAAGGTTCTTCAACCCCCTTTGTGATAAGATCGTCAATGAGCACGCCGATGTATGCTTCCGAACGTTTCAATACGAAAGCAGGTTGTTCATGCACCTTCAAATGGGCATTGATACCGGCCATCAGTCCCTGTGCGGCTGCTTCCTCGTAACCGGTAGTCCCGTTGATCTGGCCTGCAAAATAGAGGTTTTCGATCAGCTTTGTTTCAAGGGTATCCTTGAGCTGCAAGGGTGGGAAGTAATCGTATTCGATGGCATAACCCGGTCTGAAGATTCGGGCATTCTCAAATCCCGGGATCTCAATCAATGCCTTGTATTGAATGTCTTCGGGGAGGGATGATGAAAACCCATTCAGATAGTATTCAGCCGTTGTCCATCCTTCGGGTTCAACAAACAATTGGTGTCTGGTTTTGTCCGAGAAACGTTCAATCTTATCTTCAATAGAGGGACAGTATCTGGGACCCCTGCCTTTAATTCTTCCTGTAAAGAGGGGAGACTTGTCAAATCCGGTTCTCAGGATATCATGGACTTTTTGATTGGTGTAGGTGATGTAGCAGCTTTTCTGTTTAGTCAGTTTTGGTGTGTCTGTAAAAGAGAATTTCTGTGGATATTCATCCCCACCCTGTTCTTCCATGCGGTCAAAATTTAGGGAACGGCCATCTACCCTGACTGGCGTTCCGGTCTTTAGGCGGCTCGATTCAAATCCCAGCTCTTTCAGATTTTCAGTCAATCCTAAGGCAGCCTTCTCTCCTATCCTTCCGCCACCAAATGTCTTGGTGCCGATATGGATGATCCCGTTTAAGAATGTGCCATTGGTAAGCACTACTGATTTGGATCGAATTTCTATTCCCAGGGCCGTTTTGACACCCGTTACATGACTACCATTATTTAACAATGCTGTAACAATATCCTGGAAGAAATCGACATTTTTAATCTGTTCGAGGGTGGTTCTCCATTCCTCTGCAAAACGCATCCTGTCACTTTGGGCTCTTGGACTCCACATTGCCGGACCTTTTGAACGGTTCAGCATGCGGAATTGAATCATGGTTTTATCTGTGATTATGCCTGAATTGCCACCCAGCGCATCTATTTCTCTAACAATTTGTCCTTTTGCAACACCACCCATTGCCGGGTTACATGACATCTGTGCCATGGTGCCAAGGTTCATCGTGATCAATAAGACCGATGAACCCATATTCGCTGCAGCGGCTGCAGCTTCACACCCGGCATGTCCGGCACCAACAACAATTACATCATATTCTTTAAACATTTCACCTTATGTTTCACGTGGAACAATTCCGAAAAAGGCTTAATAAAACAGGCAGGAAACTACAACTGTGGTGAAGGTCCCCTGCCCTTTAAGCGGTACAAAAATACGGATAATTACTTTGTGGTTGAAATGTTCTTTGAGTTCTTTTAGCCCTATTGGGAATAATGTGAAGGCTTTTTAAGAGAAGGTATAATAAGAAACTGTTTAAATTTAGTTTCTGTTTATTCGTTGGACATGCGAAACCCTGCTAACACTGCCTATTTGCATCACGTAGAGACGCAATATTTTGCGTCTCTACAACAGAAAAACCGCTTCCGCCCGTTCTTGAACTCCAATTGGAGAAAATTTAAACAGTTTCTAAATTAATTACAAATCTATAGCGTAAGAAAGATCCGGGGCTATTTTCTATTTGGACTATGAACGGCAGGGATTTTTTGTAAGTCTAATAATGTAGGAGGAAGTCTCAAAAGCCCGGTCCCTGAGCGAAGTCGAAGGGACTATAGAATGAATACACTTCCCTTCGACTTCGCTCAGGAACCGGAAAACGTGCACCTATTTTATCAATTTGGATTTTTCAGAAAGCCCCATCCTTTGTGTTAAATTATCTCGTAGGGACTAAAATATTTTAAGATACTGGTCTTCTTTTTTTGTCATATTTGCCCGTTCTTTGGGCAGTTTGTCTTTGTAACCGCAAAGATGCATCACGCCATGAATCATGACACGGTGCAGTTCTTCTTCTGGAGTTGTTTTTAATTGAATCGAATTATCGAGAATTCTTTCAACACTCATGAAAATATCTCCGGAGATCCTATCCCCCTCTGTATAATCAAATGTGATGACGTCGGTATAATCGTCATGATGTAGATACTGTTGGTTCATGCTCAAAAGATATTCGTCAGAACAAAAAATACAGGTGATATCCCCTGTCTTTTTACTTTCATTTTTAATGGCATCAACAATCCATTGCCTGATTTTATTCTTCTCTTTTAAAACCAGGACAATGTCCTGAGTTTGAAAACTGATTCTTTCCCTGCTGCGCATCTTTTTTCTTTTTTGCAAAGTTACATTTAAAGAAGGATTTTAACAATTGAGTAAGTAATAATTTGAAAAAATGCCCATTAAAGTATATTCAATAATTAACCTAAATATTCATAATTATTAATAGGGGAAAAATATTAAAACTAAAAATATTGTTTCCATATATTGCAGAAAATCCCGAAGGGATGAAAGTATTATAGCAAAAAGAGAATATTAGGTTAACCCCGAAGGGGTGAAAGTTTTATCACATCCATTCAAATAAATATCTTTCATCATGTTCAATCTCAAATTTCTGTAGTAATCCTATATATTCTTCTTTGAATGTTTTCTTACGGTGATGTTCTTCTTGGTTTAAAATATATTGATAAACATTATCTAATTGAGAATGTGAATATGAAAATGCCCCATACCCCTCCTGCCATGAAAAATGGCCCATAACCAACCTTCTATCGTTAATATATTTGGACGAATTATTTTTTATATCCCTTACCAAATCCGAAATTGATATTGTAGGTTTCAATCCAATAAACAAATGTACATGGTCTTCAACTCCAAATACGATGATTGGTTTTTGGTTTTTGCCCCTAATTATTCCGGCCATATATTCGAAAACATCTTTTTTCCAAGGTTTATGAAGAATACTTTCCCTGCCTTTAACGGCAAAGACAATATGAATATAAATTTGAGAAAATGTTCCTGGCATAATTTTTAATATTAATTTAGGAAAACAATTATGAGATATTTTTTTAAAAATACTTTCATGACTTCGACATTTAGTCGGGAATGTGAACAATTGTTAGAATACTTTCACCCCTTCGGGGTTCGTTTGTTTAATCTTGATTTATTATAATACTTTCATGCCTTCGGCATTATTTAAACTTAAAAATCTCGATATTATTCCAATCTTCAGGGGTGCCGTTTTTGATGATGTTTTGGCATCTTTTGATGTATAAAAGCGCAGCTTTATCGGTAGGATGGATTTTTTCAACCTCCTGAAAAAGGCTTAAGGCATCATCGAATTGCTGTTGTTTGTAGTGTTCAACAGCCTTTACAAAAAAGGGCTTTGTTTCTATTTTCTTCGATCTGGCGGGTTCGTTTTCCGCATCTATTAACTCAAAAATATATACCGCTTTCTTTTTACCTTTTACTTTTGCAACGTCGAGCAGCCTGTAATTAAACATCGTTGGATTCTTCAATTTAATCAATGTATCTTCACTGATGATTGCCGCAGCGCCATAATGTTTGGTAATTCCTTCAAGACGCGAAGCAAGATTTACTGCATCCGAAACTACAGTTCCATCCATACGCCCATATCCACCAACGATACCCAGCATCAGATTTCCGGTATGAATTCCGGTTCCAAATTCAATCGGAGACTTCCCTTCACTTTCACGAATTTCATTAAAATCAATTAAAACTCTTCTCATTTCAAGTGTTGCAATCAGCGCATCATCGGCATCTTTACTGAAAAGGGCCATGATTGAATCACCGATATATTTATCAATAAAACCGTTATTATTGGTGATAATCGGTTCCATAATTCCCAGATACTGGTTTATAAAATCAAACGTATCTTTTGGTGAAAGATCTTCCGAAAGTTCAGTAAATCCCCTGATATCCGTAAACAGAATAGTCATTTCCCGTTGTACCTGGTCGCCCAATTCAACTTGCGAGATATCTTTTTTCCCCAATTCTTCAAGAAATTCCCTTGGAACGAATCTGTAATATGCTTCGTTCATTCTCGAAATCCTGGAAATATAGTTATTCAGTTCACTCGACATTTGGTTGTATCCTGCAGTTAATTCACCAATTTCATCATTCGTGCGGACAATTGCCTGAGAGTCCAAATGACCCTCACCGATTCTTTTCATGTTGTATAACAATTCTTTAACAGGTGTAGCAATATCATTAGTAGTCCAACGTAGGTAAATGGCAAGATAAATTAAGGAAACAATTATTCCCATAGATACGCCAAGGATCAATAAAAGATTATCTACAGCATTTATATAGAAAAACCCCGCATATAGACCAATATCCGATTCTAATAACGGCTGATAATAAGGACCATAAACCACTTTGGCCTGTTCCATTGTTATTTTCCCTAATTCAGTGTGTGAGGTAATGCTTATTATAATGTAAAAAACAACAATAAATAATGGCAACAGGGTCGTAAGGGCGCTACTGATCCAAAGGCGATTTCTAATCCCTCCAATCTTGCTTTTAAAAATTTTAACTCTTAATTCATCAGGATTGTAAATATGTTCAAGATATTTGAAATGAGTCAGATGTTTTTGCCATAAATAGACAAATGCGACGATCAAAACAGAAGAAAACAATGATATATATAGATAATAGGTGTAAAGATTTCTACTGATCAGATCTGGAAAGCTGTTTTTTTGCTGTAAGACGAAGAACATAAAAACATGCAAAATAAGAAAAGCGGCAAAGAAAATAGCACTGTTAATCAGTGGCATTTTAAGTAAATATTTACGGCAATATTTATAAAGGTTAGGAGCAATAAATTTGTTATTTCTTTTACGGATAAAGTATAATTTGAAAGGAAAATTTACAATATAAATAATTATCAAAGCAGTTAATAGTAAATAGATTGTCAGATCATTACTTAATGAGATGTTTTTATCACCGGCTGTTTGAGTAGCTTTATTACTGTTTCCACCCGAACCAATATTTATATGTATACCTTCAGAATTAGCACTTTTATTGTTTTGTTTTTCCTGCAAATTTAATTGTCGGGATGTGTTATTTTTTGAAAATACTGTAGGATTATTTTTAACATAGATAATTGTAAAAACAGGCATTACCATCATCAAATGGAGAATGATTGCTGAAATATAAATTCGTAGAATCGGATATTTAGGAATCTTCTTGTTTTTCATAATGATATTGAAAATTAGGATTAAGTCGTGGTAGTAAGGGGAGGAAATAGACTACAATTTTATTAGAAAGAAGGAGAACAAATTTATTCCATAGAAAGTTTAAAGTCAAGAACTAACTTCTTTATTTCTGATCTAAGTTTTTTCAGTTCACAGAGTTAGTAAATGATTTCTTACCTTTGTAGAACAGTAAATAACGATCAAAACAAAGTTATCTTTCTGAATATCAATTTATAAACATATGTCAAATCAAAAAGTTCGTGTCAGATTTGCTCCCAGTCCTACAGGCCCGTTACACATTGGAGGTGTTAGGACAGCACTCTATAATTACCTGTTTGCAAAGAAGTTAGGAGGATCGATGATCCTTAGAATAGAAGATACAGATCATGGTAGATTTGTTCCCGGTGCTGAGGCTTACATCATAGAATCCCTGACCTGGTTAGGGATCAAATTTGATGAGGCCGATCATGTTGGAGGTTCATACGGCCCATATCGTCAAAGCGACCGCAAGCATTTATACCGCGAGTACGTTGATATACTGTTAAATAGCGGTTGGGCATATTATGCTTTTGACAAACCCGAAGAACTAGACGCAAAACGCAAGCAGTACGAGTCAGAGAAGAAAACATTTCAATATGATTCTTCGACCCGTCTGAATATGAACAATTCTTTGGTTTTAACTGCTGATGAAGTAAAAGAATTATTGGCTGCCGATCATCCTTTTGTTGTCAGATTCAAAATGCCGGCCGATATTGAGGTTAAAGTAACCGATTTGATCAGGGGCGAGGTCGTTGTTCATTCAAATTTATTGGACGACAAGGTCTTGTACAAATCTGACGGAATGCCGACCTATCACCTGGCAAACATTGTAGACGACCATCTGATGGAAATCTCTCATGTAATCCGTGGAGAAGAATGGTTGCCATCTGCCCCGCTACATGTCATGTTATATAAAGCTTTTGGTTGGGAAGATACGATGCCGAAATTTGCGCATCTCCCACTCCTTTTGAAACCCGATGGCAACGGAAAACTGAGCAAACGCGACGGTGATCGTCTTGGATTTCCAGTTTTCCCACTGAAATGGACCGATCCCAAAACCGGTGAAGTTTCTTCGGGCTATAGAGAATCGGGTTATTTCCCCGAGGCATTGGTAAACATCCTTGCTTTCCTGGGTTGGAATCCAGGAACCGAAAAGGAACAATACACCATGGACGAGCTCATTCAGGATTTCACTATCGAACGCATCAGCAAGAGCGGCGCCAAGTTCGATCTCGAAAAAGCAAAATGGTTCAATCACCAATACCTGATTCACAAGAGCGATGCAGAACTGGCGGAATCGTTCAATCTGATTTTGAAAGAAAACGGCATCACGGCCAATCTGGATTTCATTACACTGATTTGCGGACTGATGAAAGAACGCGTTCACTTTGTTTCGGAATTCTGGACACAGGCCCACTTCTTTTTTCAGGCTCCCGATAGCTACGATCAGGATGTGATTAAGAAAAAATGGAAAGCCGGAACCCCTCTCCTGCTTGAGAATTTGGCAGCGTTTCTTGAAGGATTGGATTCTTTTGAAGAGTCTGAACTCGAAACAGCCGTTAAAGCCTGGCTCGAAGAAAAACAGATCGGAATGGGACAAATTATGAATGGGTGGCGTTTAGTTACCGTTGGTTCAAACGCAGGACCAGCCATGTTCGAGATCGCCTCAATCATCGGCAAAGAAGAAACAATCCAAAGGATCCGAAAAGGAATTGCATCGATTCAGGCCTAAGATTTTCAGGAAAAAGAAAAAACGAATTCTAAACGTTTTCTAATACGACACATCAAGGACCTAAAATGCCCCGTAGAAATCATTCTGCGGGGCATTGTCTGTTATTTTAGATATCGGACCTCCATTTGCGTGTCCTCAACAAAATTCGCCCTTAAAAAGCCCCAAATCCAATTTTTTCAAAAAGCCCCTTCCATTGCAACGTATTTAAATGATCATTTTTTGATCATTCCCGGAACATCCAGAGATCACTTGTAAACCAGTGGTAATTGAGGAGTAGATCACTTCCAACTGTCTCGCATATGTCTCGCTGGTATTTCGCAGGTGTCTCGCACCTGTCTCGCACATATTAGAGCGAGACACCTGCGAGACATGTGCGAGACATGTGCGAGACACGTGCGAGACGCCTAGAAGTAATATACACCTCAACTACTAATGTTTTACAAGTGATTACCCGGTGTTGTCTTCATTATCTTTTGATGGACCTTCCATTTTCGAACTTTCATCGAATTTTTTTTAAGAAACTGTTTAAAATTTCTCTAAATGGAGTTTAAGAACCATCGGAAGCGGGTTTTCTGTTGTAGAGACGCAAAATATTGCGTCTCTACGTGATGTAAATAGGCTGCACTAGAAGGTTTTTGTATGTCCAACGGATAAACAGAAACTAAATTTAAACAGTTTTTAAATCAAATTTTCGGGAAAGCGGGAAAATATTCTTTATCATGCTGATTTCAGAAATTGATTACATTTATTGCGAATAAAGCTGAGTACGTTCACAGTTTGTGTTTTACAAGGTAAAATATTTAATATCAATTTGTATGCCACTATGCCGGATGTCGTAAAAAACTGAGAGCAAGATTGAACGAGATCAGAAAGGGTAATGGTTCGGAAAAATAATTTAAAATAAGATGATAGTAAATAACAAGCTTGATAAATCGTTCGGACCCGTTGGGACCACAGCCGGAATTGTTTTATTTGTTGTTGGAATAATAACAATCTTTAGCTCATTTTATGGACTTATCCTGATTGTGCTGGGAGTATTTGTAGGCTTTACTTCAACAAGTACTTTCATTGATTTTGAACATAAAAAAGTGAAATTTTCAAATAATATATTTGGATTTATCACAACAGGGAAATGGATCGCTGTTGTGCCTTCAATGAAAATCGGGATTGAAGAATCAAATGTTACCTGGAGTGCATTCAGCCGGGGAAACCGCAATTTGGATATTGAACAAAAAGATTTCAGAATAGAGCTCTATGATGATGATAATCGGGAGATTTTGACATTAATGAAAACCAATTCAATGGAATCAGCCAAAGTCGAAATGGAAAAAATCAATAAACAATTGGGGATATAGAACGGTTTATGCCCTTTTATGTAACTGGTTTTATTTGGTTATTATCCAGGGGGTTGTTGGTAGCTTAGCAAATGAATGTGATGTAGGGAGGCCCCTGGTGGGTCTCCTAAATGGTATTGTAGATTTTATTATGTTTCTGCCCAGGAGACCCACAAAGGGCCTCCCTACATTTTCTACATGAACGCCTTCTTATGTAACTTTTCAAGATATTCTTTACAAGGTTACATTTTTTAATGTTTATAGACTACGGGCAAAAGAAATAAATAGATTTAAACAGTTTCCGACTATTTATTTGCCGCCCCCCTTTCGAAAGTATGAGATCCGGAGCCAATGTTTTCAACAAAAAGATAGTTTCCTTCTTCGGTTGCTTTTGTAGCAACACCATCAACTTTTATAGAAACGCCTTTTACTCCTCCCTTGGGAACATAAACTTTTGCCTTTATGCTTACAGGAATTGTAAGTTTCATAGAATAGCCTTTAGCGCTTTTGTTCCAGTCGATCAGGATATCCCCCTTATCGGTTGGATAAACTCCTTTTACAAAGGAAAGTTTGTTGTCGAAATCTAAAGGTTTAACCTGAATCAATTCATGCTGTGGTTTTAAAACCTGAATTCCGAGGATATATTCCTGCATTCCAAGCAGACCTGCAGCACCCCAGGGATGTGACATGCTATTTCCATTTAGGTTGGCATCCCACGATTCCCATGTGACCGTACCTCCCAATGAAATTGTCTTGGCCCAGCCATCCCATTCGGTATTTGTGTATAAATCAAACATATGTGGGCCTTGATCTGCCTTTCCAAGCGCTTCCGGTAAGAAACGGACCGTCACCATTCCTACATTCATTTTGCGGTTAACGATTTCTGCCGTTACCTTTTCAAAATTCTTTTCGGGGACAATTCCCATCGCCATTGGGAACATATTTGCATGTTGCGACACATGGGCGCTCTGTGACTTGTCCTTGTAGAGACCATCGATATAAACGCCATCCTTGTTGATCAACAGTGCGTTGATGGCTTTTTTCATATTCATCGCTTTCAGATTATAGGCATCCCTGTCTGAAATATTTCCGAGAACACCGGCAATTTTTGAAAGGATATCGTTGTCGATATAAGCATAAGCATCAATTACCGTACGTGATTCAGTTTTCACATCATAACCATATCTCATTGCCGGAGGCCAGTCGATAATGCCATAAAGATAAGAACCGCCACCGCCTTTTAGCTTGTGAATCAATCCGGTAGTATCGTTTTTGTAGGTATTCACATAATCTGCAACCTTTTTCAGCCGCTCGTAATTCATCTTCAGAAATTCGGCGTTTCCGGTTTGTGTGTAATAATCCCAAACCCAAACCAGGTAAGATTGCGTGTAATCGGGAATGTCGCGTGCCCCGTCAACATTGGGATAGACAGCATTCAGCCTGCCGTCGGGCCAGTACTGATCCTGAGAATCGAGGAATTCCTGCAAAACGCGGTTGTTCATCGTCCGGTCTCCCATCACGCTTAACGATGGAGCTCCCTGTGACCAGCCATCTCCAAGGAAAGCGCCCTTTTCACGGGTCGGGGTATCTACAAATTCTTCCATTGCTCCGGCTATCAGGGAATGTTTCATTAAGTCCCAGACGTTGTTGAGCATTTGGTTTGAAGAAGAAAAGCTTGAACGTGATGGATCCAATTCGAAATGTCTGACGATGTAGCTGACATTTTCTTTGTTCAGTACACAAGGAGAATTGTCGACCTGTAAATAACGGATTCCCAGATAAACAGCCGGATTAAATATGGCCTTAGTGCCATTGTGGATGAAGTAAAAATTCAGGTTTGTACTTTGCCTGACTGTTGTAGAAACAGTGCCATCGGTATTTAATACAAAACCACCGAACATGTGAATAGAATCACCTGATTTACCTCCTGAAAAAGTGATTTTAAAATTCCCCGGATAGATTTTTCCAAGGTCAATCACATATTTTCCATTTCCAAAATCGGTAACCGATACGGGTTTTATTTCGTTTTCAATAACTCTTGTAAGATCAGTGCGCAGTGTTCCAACCCATGGAGCAACCGGGTGAGGGCCGATTTCTGTTGCAGGCACCCATGCCGAATCATCAAAACTCAGCCCATTCCAGTCCGAAATTACTTTGCGGGAATCGATTTTTTCAACCCTGCCGTTGCCTTCTCCACCTCTTTGTGGTTGACCTGTTACCCACTGTTCGGCCTGTTTTTGTTTCCAGGTGCTATCGGAGCAAATTGTTGAAGAGGTTAGATCCGAATATTCGACGATGGTTTTAACAATCAATCCACGGGAACCAGTTGCGCGACCCTGACCGCCACCATACCAATGTGTAAGGCAGGCGATTACATTGTCACTGTTTGCTTTTAAAGCCGGAGTGATATCCCATGCGTTGTAATAACTGTATTGTGGATAATGGTTGTCGGAGCCCTTGCCAATGAATTTGCCATTCACATAAAGTTCGTAACTCTGGCAAGCGTTGAGATAAATAATTGCACGTTGAATGGTTTTGTTGGGCAATGCAGATTTCTTTCTGAAAAAAGTATAATCATCCGGCGAAGTTGTAGTTCGTTTGATCCATTTCGCACCTGCCCAGTCTTTGTTTGTCAGCAAACCTGTTCCGAAATTAGCCGCTACAGAATAAGGACCGGCGTTGCCATCCTTGTCCCAGGTCCTGACTTTCCAGAAATAACGGGTTGCAGGTGAAAGCGCTTTTCCTTCGTAAAAGAGATAGTTTTGTTTTCTTGAACTCACTTTTTCACTATTCCAGATGTCGCCATTGTTGGCATTCAGTTTATCCAATGAAGAAGCGACCAAAATCTGATAACCGGTTTGGATTTCATTTTTGTCCGGGTCGCTGACATACCATCCAAAATAGGGTTTGTCACTGACTCCTACAGGGTTGATTTTGTCAGAACATCTTAAATTATAGGGTGCATTTGGAGCTGCTGCTTTTGATCGGATGGGAATGATCATCAACAACACCAGTGATAATTTTAAAATGATAGTAATAAATTGTTTCATTTTGATAGTGATTACAGTGAGTATACTTTTTGATAAATAGATTTTTTACTTTGACTTATCGGGTTAATTTCCTGAAGTGGATTTCCACCTCTCAAGTTTTGGGATATTTAATTGAATATTTAAGAATCAGGAAGGTAAAATTAGTTAAAAAACATATAAAAACTTGCCATTAAGCCATTGGAATTGAAAATGAAAATGTACTCCCCTTTCCAACTTCACTTTTAACCCAGATTTTTCCGCCTTGCTTTTCAACGAATTCTTTGCAAAGTAACAATCCTAATCCTGAACTGGGTTCACCTTCGGTACCCAATCTATTGGTTTTAAAATCAATCCTGAATAAATTATCAATGAAGTTCCGGCTCATTCCGATGCCGGAATCCTTTATGGAAATTTCGATGGATTGTCTGTCAGATAATATAGCCGTTAAACTTATTTTTCCTCCTTTAGGTGTAAATTTCAGGGCATTTGAAACAAGGTTACGGATGATGGTTTGAATCATATTCCGGTCTGCAAAGACTTCGACTTCAATAGCAATTTCATTTACTATTTCGATGTCTTTGTGCCTGGCAGACTCCTGGATAATCTCAATACATACATCGATTATTAAACTCAATTGGATGACTTCAGGAGCAAAAGTGAATGCTCCATTTTTCATTTGTGACCATTCCAACAGGTTTTCAAGCAAACCATATAAATTGGTAGCCGATTTGCTCATCTTTAAAGCAATTTCCTGAATCTGAGCCATCGTCAGACTTGGTAAATCTTCTGCCATGATTTGCGTAAATCCTAAAAAACTATTAAATGGGCTGCGCAGATCGTGAGCGATGATCGAGAAAAATTTGTCCTTTTCGGCATCCAGTTTGACCAGTTCTCTGTTCTGATATTTGATTTCAGCTTCAGCTAACATACGTTCAGTGATGTCAATGATTAATCCATTCCATAATGTATCTCCACTTTCTAGTCTCTGGGGCTGTGATCTGAAGTGTATCCACCTGACAGATCCTTTAATTATAGCTCGTCCTTTCCAGTCAAATGGTAGTTTTGTTTGAATTCCTTCCTGATTTAATCTGACAAAACCATCCAAATCATCAGGATGAATTGCTTTGAAAACAGTATCTGCACTTGTCAGTAAACTTTCAATACTTAAATCGAGCATTTCAGCCATTCTGGGACTGACGTATTCAAGCGTAAATGTGCCTTCGGGTTTCGTTAACAAGATATAAACGCCAACAGGGATATTAGAGACCAGATTTTCAAATTGCTGTTTACTTTTGAGGATTACTTCTTCCATTTTTTTGCGTTCGGTGATATCGCGTGTCATGGTAAGAATATGAGGTTCGTTATTCAAAAGAATGATTTCAGCTGAAATCATTGCTGTTATTATCGAGCCATCTTTACCCCGGAATTTTGATTCGAGGTTTTTAACAAACCCCTTCTCGTGCAGTCTCGTAACCAACTTTTCATAATCTTCGGGAATTGCCCAAATATCTATTTCGGTTGTCAACTTCCCTGCTACATCTTCCTGTGTATAACCCGTAATATTTGTAAATCCTTCATTGACATCAATGTATGTTCCATCGCGTTGATTGATATTGATAGCATCATTACTGGTTTGAAAAGCTTTCTTGAATTTATCTTCGCTATCTTTTAGTTTTTTTTGTGCAATATATTTATCTGTTACATCTGAAAAAACCAATACGACTCCGGTTAAGTTTTTCTCCTTGTCGCGAATTGGTGCTGCACTATCTGAAATATAAAACTCTTCGCCCAGTCGATTTATTAAAACCGTATTGCTTCCAAGCTTAATGATTTCACCTCTTTCCAATACTTCTTTCACAGGATTGGTAGCTGTTTCGCGGGTTTCTGCGTTAATGATATTGAAAACTTCAGACAATGCTCTTCCTTTGGCATTATCCAAATCCAAGCCACAAATTTTTTCGGCTACAGGATTCATGTTGACGATCAATCCATTTATATCAGTTGAAATTACGCCATCGCCAATGGAATATAAGGTAGTAGAAAGATTCTCCCTGTTTTCCTCCAGTAGTATTGTGACTTTTTCATATTTGACAATTTGTAATTGAAGCCTCAGTTTATTGTATGATTTAGCAGAAAGCTCATTTGCAAAAGCAAAAAGCAGTTGAGCTATTTTATTAAATTTCTCCACAGACATTACAGGGACTTCATTCAGCGCTTGTTTAAAATCTTCGCGGTTTGCTCCAATCTGGTCGGCATATGCCAACATTTGGAGTTCATTTAATGTCTCGTTACGCACTTGCCCAATTAGCCAGTTTGCAATATGCTTTTTTCCGACTGTAATGCTTACTCCGGCATCTAATAAACCGCCACTTAGGCAAGGTTGAATAATTGGGCCGGCAGGATTATTGCGACCAAGGATTGCATCAGAAAGAAAACAATTGGCACAACCTTTTTCTGTTTTACGAATGATGTCTTTGCACAAGCGGGTAAAGTGACTCGGATTGGTAATTGGGCTGCCATCTGGATGAGTAATGATGGACGCTACTTCATTTGCATCAGCAAATAAATCCTGAAACCGCTGTAGTTCCTCAATGCTAAAGAGATCCGTAAAAATAATTCCCTCTAAATCAACAACGAGTGTTTCTTCGATATTATCCCGATTATTCATAATTATAACCCATTTAAATAATAAATCTATGCATTTTTGTAGTAATGCAGTCATCAACAATTTATTGTTTTCTGGCCTTCCAACATTTACTAATAAAATACATAGGGGCTAACCCAATTTTCCCATGGTCAAAAAGGTAAAATTAGTTAAAAAACAAAACCAAACAGATTAAGAATTAAGGATGATGGATCATTTTTCCGGTTGCAGGATATCTGGAATTTATGTTTAAAATTGTTTATTGGTGAAATCAATGAGATTTAGAGTTTTAATTATGATTAAAACATTTCCTCTTTTTGTCAAAAGTTTGAAGTATGATTAAAACAGTATGAAGATTTAATTGCAATTTGAAATAAAGACAATCAAATTAATGGTTCCAGACCCATTTACACTTACAGTATTGCACTCAGATTCCATCCCTGGACATGCCGTACCCCATTACGTGAGGGCAATTGAATTTCATCAAGGGAGACAACATATTTCTCAAAATGATCCTGTATAGTTTCCAGTGCACTGTATTCCCGTTCAGCTGTTTTTTCATCTTCCAGCATATAAGTACATTGCAGATAAATAATCCTGTCATCTTTGGTTGCAACGAAATCAATCTCTTTGTCTTTGATGATCCCTGTATATACCGTGTAGCCTTTTCGAAGTAGTTCAAGGTAAACTGCATTTTCAAACAGATAGCCTAAGCCATAGGCAAATCCGGGGTAGAGGAAATTTTTGAATGCCAGGTCATTCAGGTAGTATTTACTATTACCTGCTACCACATCTTTGCCTTTAATATTATAACGCTCAACCTTGTAGACCAGAAAAGTCTCTTCTATGAAACCAATGTAATTGGATATGGTGTCATAGGAAGTATTCCGTTTCTTCGATGCAAAGTAATTAACGATATTGGTGATTGAAAGTAAGTTAGAGGCATTGTTAACCAGATATTTAAAGAGATCATCCAGTAGTTTGACATCCCGGATCGTTTTACGTTCAACGATATCCCTTAACAGGATGGTGTCTTTTACAGATGACACATACTGTTTTTGTGATTCAACAGAAGGCAGATTGAACAGTTCAGGTAAACCTCCCTTTTGAAGAAACGCAATATATGTGCTACGGTCTTCATCGGTTCCCAGTAATTGGCTATACTCCTCAAAACCATAGGGAAATATTCTGAACTCAACATATCGGCCGGATAACAAAGTTGCCAGCTCACTGGACAACATTTTTGAATTGGAGCCACTGATGAATAATTCGCACTTCTCGACAAAGTCCTGAGAGTGTGAATTCACAAATCTTTCCCATCCTTCTATATTTTGTATTTCGTCTACAAAAAGATAAACTTTTCCTTCGGGTTTAACTCTGTCCCGATATAAACGATATACACTCTCCAAATCGTTGTAATCTTCGATAAAGTCGAACTCTAAAAACTCCTTGTTAATGTAAAGAACATTGTCTGGCTTAACTCCGAAGGAAGAAATAAGGCCGGAGAGGAGCTGCCGCAGGATATAACTCTTGCCAGATCGGCGCTGTCCAACAAGCACTTTAACCAGATTGCTGCCAATAAAATGATTGATCTTACCGGTATAGAGCTTTCTTTCCAGCCCTAAGTTGTAACTATTTCCCCTCCACAGGTTGTATTTTTGGAGGGCCTCCCATCTTTCGTCCATGGTCGAGTAATTTGTGTAAAAATACAATATATTCGTTTATAGATGAAAAAATGTCTATAATAATTAAATATAGTTGTTTTACCAATGGAAAGATTATAACCTATTTTTATTAAAAAAAACAAAACCTATGAACTGGATAATCACACAAGGGACAGCCGACATTGCAAAAAACACCATAAAATATCTACCTAAAAAAACCACAAATGAATTAGGACAAGAGGTATACATATCTACCATAATTGGATCTGATGTGAATTTTGAAAATGGAGATATTGGATTTACGGTCAAATTAGGAGATAATAAGTCTCTTTGCCATGTTGTGTTTAATTATGACACAGATCTTCCAATAGTTATTGCTGGTTTGAATGCCAATGGATTTTTATATGGAATAGTAAAGTTAGTTAGCTCAAAATGGGAAAATTTAAATGTTACAGGATCACCAGAAACATTTGATACAAATAAAGAATATAACATTAAAATTAAGGTACTTGGGTCTTTAATTGAGCTTTATGTAAATGGAATTAAAGTTTGTGCAGCCTTTGAAAGGATAAAGAAAACCCAACTACGATTAATGTTACAAGGTTCAAAAGCTATTGAAATTAAAAACTTTAGTGTAAGTGAGCAAAAACCAAAAGCTTTTGTGATAATGCAATTTTCTGATGAATATAATCAACTTTATGAGGAGGTAATCAGACCAGTTATAGAAGGTTTTGGAATTCAATGTGAGAGAGCAGATGAGTATAGTTCTACAAATCCAATAATTCAAGATATAGTGAATTCAATCACAGAAGCCTCTGTAGTAATAGCTGATGTAACACCTGACAATCCAAATGTTTTTTATGAAGTAGGTTATTCTCATGCTTTAGGGAAGCCAACGATATTGTTATGTGACAAGAAAAGGACGAAATTACCATTCGATTTATCAAGCTTCAGGACATTGTTTTATGATAATACAATAGCGGGAAAAGCTCAAGTTGAAAAAAGATTGAAGAAATTTTTAGACAATATTTTTTAACTAGAGACTACACAATAACTAAAAATAAACATTGTCTCATTGTTAATCCCAAAACAGTTAACCCCTGAAATTATAAAATTTCAAGGGTTAATTTTTATTTAGTTGTCCGACCAGGGCTCGAACCTGGACTCTTCTGATCCAGAGACAGACGTGTTGCCAGTTACACCATCGGACAATTCCAGTGCAAAAGTACGTTATTTTTGAAAGCAGAAAAGGGAAAGGAGGAAAATATTGGAAAATATCAATGTTTGTAAGGGTTGAAGGTAGTTACAATGGTTAGAAGTAACGGAAATGTTTTAGGGCGACCACCGGGGACTCCCCAAAAAACAACTAATGCAGATTACAAATCTGCATTAGCCAATGTCGGCAAGTTTTTGGATGGCCACAAGGGCCATCCCTACATCAGTTTATCGGATTACTGTCCGGCCTTTTCTATCTTGGCCCAGGAATCTTTTAGTGTTGAGATACGATTGAAGACCAGCTTTCCGGGTTTGGAATCGTAATCTGTGCAGAAATATCCAAGCCGTTCAAACTGAAAACTGTCAAGGGGTTTGGATGTTGCCAGTCCGGATTCCACATAAGCTTTCGGTAAAACAGTCAATGATTGTGGGTTGAGATTATCGATAAATGATTCTCCCTCCTCAACATCATCGGGGTTTTCGTTCAGGAATAAACGATCAAAAAGACGGACTTCGGCTTCGATGGAATGACTTACAGAGGCCCAGTGTATTGTGCCTTTTACCTTGCGGCCATCGGGAGAATTGCCTCCACGGGTTGCAGGATCGTAAGTGCAATGGAGCTCAAGAATATTTCCGGAAGCATCTTTGATGACATCTGTGCAGCGAATGAAAAAGCCATAACGCATGCGGACTTCGGTTCCCGGAGCCAGTCTGAAGAACTTCTTTGGTGGTTCTTCCATGAAGTCGTCGCGCTCGATATATAATTCCTTTGTGAAATAGATCTTTCGGCTTCCTGCTGATGGATCTTCAGGGTTATTAACGGCTTCGAGTTCTTCTACATGTCCTTCGGGGAAGTTGGTGATGACAACCTTCAAGGGATTCAGTACTGCCATAACACGGTTGGCCTTTTTGTTGAGGTCTTCACGCAGGCAATATTCAAGTTGAGAGACTTCAATGAGCTGATCGCGTTTGGCAACGCCTATCATCTCTGCAAAGTTGCGTAGTGATTCCGGGGTATAGCCACGACGACGGAGTCCACAAATGGTTGGCATTCTCGGGTCATCCCATCCGTTTACAAGACCATCGTTCACCAGCCTGAGCAGTTTGCGTTTGCTCATCACGGTGTAAGTCAGGTTAAGACGTGAGAATTCAATTTGTCGCGGACGATAACTGTCAATGGCAATCTGATCGAGAAACCAATTATAAAGCGGTCGGTGTATTTCAAATTCAAGCGTACAAATGGAGTGGGTGATGCCTTCCAGATAATCGCTCTGTCCGTGAGCATAATCGTACATCGGATAAATGCACCAATCAGAACCGGTGCGGTGATGATCAGCATGGATGATGCGGTACATCAGGGGATCACGCATTAGCATATTGGGATGAGCCATGTCGATTTTGGCGCGCAGGACTCTTGCTCCATCAAGGAACTCGCCATTGCGCATCCTTGTAAAAAGATCAAGATTTTCTTCGACAGAACGGTTGCGATTGGGACTTTCGATACCGGGTTTCATGACCGTTCCACGCTTGAGACTGATCTCTTCAGCGGTCTGATCATCTACATAGGCATTGCCTTTTTTGATGATGAGAATTGCCCATTCATAAAGCTGTTCGAAATAATCGGAGGCATATAATTCGTGACCATTCCAGTTAAAACCAAGCCATTGCACATCTTCCTTGATGCTGTCAACATACTCGACGTCTTCCTTGGTTGGATTGGTATCATCGAAACGCAGATTGGTCAACCCGTTGTATTGCTGGGCAAGACCAAAATTGAGGCATATAGATTTGGCATGACCGATATGGAGATAGCCATTCGGTTCAGGCGGGAAACGGGTATGAACGCGTTTACCATTCTTCCCATTGGCCAGGTCTTCTTCAATGATGGCATTGATGAAATTGGCAGTCCTGGGGTTCTTGCCTTCATTTTCTGCAGAGAGCAGATCTTTGTTGTCTTCCGGATTTCCCATTTAAAATGCTTGGTATTTAGCTTACAAAGTTAAGCCTAATTGTAAAAAACTATATCATTATGTGTAAAAAAATGATTTTTTAGCTTTCAATATTGTTTAAGGCGTCTTTAGAGAGGGACAATAATTGATTATTGCAGACTCCTTTTTAGTTAAATGGCTTCTTTATTCGTAATTTTGCACGCGTAAAAAAGGAGACGTCATGTCGTGGATATCAATAGAGGGAATGGAATTTCATTCTTATCACGGTTGCTTCAAGGAAGAGCGGGTCATTGGAACACGTTTTATCGTTGATTTATGGTTTGAAGCGGATACTTCGGTAGCTGAAATATCAGATAATCTGAAGGATACGATTGATTACCAGGCCGTGTATCAACTGGTGAAAGGGCAGATGGAAGAACCTTCTCATCTGCTTGAGCATGTCGGAAGGAGAATTCTGGATGTTTTTCATGCGAAATATCCACAGGTAATTTGCTCTAAAGTGAAGGTCTCAAAGTTGAATCCACCCCTGGGCGGAAAGATCCACAGTGTTAATGTCACTATTGAAAACGAAAGGTAAGGATGAAGACGTGTAATAATTTCATTGACAAGAATCAGGAAACGAAATTTTGTGCTAAATGTGGAAAACCATTTGGTTGCGGGATGTCGGGAAAATGCTGGTGTTATGAAATCAGTCTCAATGATGAAGCCCTCAAAGAAATTGAAGATCAGTACCATGGGTGTCTTTGTCCGGACTGCCTCACGGCAATTTCCAATCTTTCGGCGTAGGCATTCTTGTTTATTTATATTTTTTCATTACTTTTGCAACCCCAAATAACTGTGGTTTCGTGGCCGAGTGGCTAGGCAGAGGTCTGCAAAACCTCCCACAGCGGTTCGAATCCGCTCGAAACCTCAACAAAAAGACTGGTATTATTACCGGTCTTTTTTTGTTTTAAATCCCGAAGGGATGAAATGACTATAGTAAAAGCATTGAAAAACGAATCCCGAAGGGATGTAAGTATTATAGCTTTATTTGTCTGATTCTCAAGAACCCCGAAGGGGTGAAAGTATTATAGCAATGAAATGGTTTGAATTTGAACCCTGAAAGGGTGAAAGTATAATTCATTCATAAAATAATACTTTCACCCCTTCGGGGTTCAACATGGTGGTAATCAAATTGCTATAATACTTTCACCCCTTCGGGGTTTTTCTCCATTCACGAATCATTAATTCTATAATCATTTCACCCCTTCGGGATTTGATGTTTGAATATATTCAACAGGAAGATTAGCTTTGTAGATTGAAATGGGATTCGATGAAAAGTATAAATTCTTTGCTTGTAAAACCGGCCGGACCGGATTGTAATCTGAACTGCACCTACTGTTTTTATCTGGACAAGGCCGAAATGTTTGAAGCCGGCAAACACAGAATGAGCGATGAAGTGCTGGAAAATATGATCATGCAGGTCATGAAACAATCAGGCAATGAGGTTAATATTACATGGCAGGGTGGAGAACCTACATTAATGGGATTGCCTTTTTTTAAGAAGGTCATTGAACTGGAAACCAAATATGGTCAGGGGAAAGTCGTTGGAAATGGTTTTCAAACAAACAGTCTTTTACTGACTGAAGAATGGGCTGATTTCCTGAAGAAATATAATTTTCTGGTAGGCATTTCTCTGGATGGGCCACAACACATTCATGATCATTACCGCAAGACGCCCAATGGAAAAGGTTCCTGGGATATCGTGTCACGCAATGCAAGAATGCTGGTTAAAAAAGGTGTTGAGGTAAATGCCATGACGACCGTTACTGATTACTCCGTCAATTATGCAAGGGAGATCTATAATTATCATAAGGCAATGGGGCTTGGCTGGATGCAGTTTATACCAATCGTTGAAACCGACAAAACAAATGCAAATCAAGCTGCAAAGTTTTCAGTTAGTGGAGAGAAATACGGTAAGTTTTTGTGCGATGTCTTTGATCTTTGGATGGCTGATTACGCCAAAGGAGAGGAGACTACTTCTGTCAGACATGTAGAGTCTGTCTTTTTTCGTTACGCAGGCATGGAGGCTCCTGAGTGTCCGTTGAAACGGGAATGCGGTGTCTATCTGGTTGTTGAGCACAATGGAGACATCTATCCCTGCGACTTTTTTGTCACTCCTGAAACCAAACTGGGGAATATTGCTGCTGATCAGTTGATCGATTTGCTGAATTCTGAAGCGATGACTGCATTTGGGAAACGGAAGACCCTGTTGCCCGAAAGTTGTTTGGCCTGTAAATGGAAATCATACTGTTATGGAGGCTGTACAAAAGACAGAGTAAAAGACTTAAGAGACCAGGGGAAAAACCATTTTTGTGTATCCTACAAGATGTTTCTGGAACATGCTGACCCCATGCTGAAAGCGATTGCCACCAGGTATCATGAAGCAAAAGGGCAGGAGACCAAAACATTTGATGCTTCAGGGCTTTTCAGTTAGTTGAATATCTTAAAATCAAAACATGAATATGTTCAAAAGAATCTTAATACTTTTACTCTTTGCAATTGCCCTGGTTTCGTGCAAACCAAAGCAGCAGACAACCGAAAACAATGTTGCAGCAATAACCCCAACCATTACCGTTGTCAACAAGGACAATGTGAAATTTGATACTTACTTCAAGGATAAAACGATGCGACTGGATTATTTTCATTCCGGTACGGCTTCAGAGGAATATTTTGCTGTAGATCAGACTGTAAATGACGGTGTTTGGCCGGGTAGTAAGACTCAGCTGATCGATAAACTGGAACTCGGTCTTTATTTCTTTGAAGTCATTGACAAGGAGTCAAAAGTATTGCTTTACTCCCGTGGGTTTGCAAATGTATTTGGCGAATGGCAGAGTGTTCCGGAGGCTAAGACGCAATGGGGCACTTTTCATGAATCGCTTCGTTTTCCATGGCCGTTAAAACCGGTGACAGTCATCGTCAAAAAGCGCGATGCTCAGAACAAGTTTGCATCCATCTGGTCCACAGACATTGTTCCTGATTCCCATCAGGTAAATCCTACTGAAGCCATTCACGCAAATAAAGTTGATGTGTTGATTGAAAATGGTCCTGCATCAGAAAAGCTTGATCTCGTTATTCTTGGTGATGGCTATACCAAGGCTGAAATGGAAAAGTTCAAAAAGGATGCTAAAAGGCTTACAGGTGCATTGTTCAGTGCCGAGCCGTTTAAGTCAAGAAGCAAGGATTTCAATGTTCGTTTGGTAGAAACCCCATCAGAAATGTCGGGTGTCACCAAGCCTCATCACAATATTTACAAGCGGACTCCCCTGTCTGTTCATTACAGCAGTTTTGATTCTGAACGCTATGCATTGACCTATGACAATAAAACGATCCGTGATGTTGCTTCTGCTGTTCCTTATGATTTCATGATCATTCTGATCAACGAAAAGACCTATGGCGGAGGTGGAGTCTATGGGCTATATACCACAGTTTCTGCGGACAATAAGTTTGCCGAATATATCATGATTCATGAATTGGGACACCACATGGCCGCATTAGCCGATGAATATTACACTTCTGCCGTCTCATATGAGGTTCCAAAAATCACTGTGGAGCCCTGGGAAACAAATATCACGGCCATGTTTGACAAGAAAAACCTGAAATGGAAGGATCTGGTTGAAGCCGGAACCCCCTTGCCCACTCCATGGAACAAGGATGAATTTGATAAATTTGGCTATAAGATTCAAAAGACACGCGACAGTATCCGTGCTGCTCTGTTGCCCGAACCTGTGATGGAGGCCCTGTTTGATAAGCAGCTCAAGGGTGAGAATGCATTCTTTGCAAAGGAGAAATACAAGGATAAAGTTGGAGCCTTTGAAGGTGCAGGGTATAATCCTAAAGGAATGTATCGTTCACAGCTTGATTGTATTATGTATACCCGCCACATGGTTTATTGCAAGGTTTGTCAGAATAGCCTGAGTAAGGTAATGGACGAGTATATCAAATAAAATGGTTCTGTTGTAAGAAAATGTAGGGGCCGCCCTTGTGGCCGCCCATGGAAAACATAAAAAATCTTCATTACTAGTGGGCGGCCACAAGGGCGGCCCCTACATTTTCTACATGAATGCCTTTTTCATTTCTTGAAACTCAGTTCCGATATTCCTTTTGAGACATTCAATGTTGCTTCCCGGCCCAAAATCAATGCCCGGTTGTCATCAGAATGTCCGGTAGGGAAACCAAAACAGACCGGATAATCATATTCAGCAACAGCTTCAAGGATAATTTCTTCAGCCGTGGCGCCATAAGGAATCGTGTTGTCTTTCATCTCTGTCAAGCCGCCAATGATGAGTCCGGAGAGGTAATTTAACTTTCCTGATCGTTTCATGTTCTGCATCATCCTGTCGATATGATAGAGATATTCATCCAGATCTTCTATGAAAAGGATTTTGCCATCGGTATTGATATCCGATTCTGTTGCGCTCAGGCTATACAAAATTGAAAGGTTCCCTCCTATCAATTCACCCTTCCCCTCCCCCACTCTCGAGAATGATGAAGTTGGAATCTGATAGGAAAGTTGATTTCCAAACAGTGCTGCATACATGCTTTCGGTAGATTCATAATTCGGATTGGCATAGACATTTATCGGCATGGTTGCATGCAGGGTTTCTATTCCCAAGCGGGTATGAATGTGAGAATGAAGCACAGTGATGTCGCTGTAACCCACGATCCATTTAGGATGATGGATAAAGTTTTCAAAATTGAGCAGATCAATAATTCTCACTACTCCATAGCCTCCACGGGCACAAATGATCGCTTTGATATCTTCATCATCAAGCATCTTTTGAAAGTCTTCAGCCCGTTCGGCTTCGGTGCCTGCAAACTGGTTGTGAACAGCAAAGAGATTCTCGCTCAGTTCCACTTTCAGGCCCCATTCTTCGAAAAGTGTAATGGCCGGCATCATCTCTTCAATGCTGACGCTTCTGGCCGGGGCCACAATGGCTATGGAATCACCCTTTTGCAGGTAAGGAGGAGTTTTCATAAAAATTTTAGAATAAATAATTTCAGTGAGCGAATTTACTTAGAAAACTGCGTAATCATCCCATTATCCGGTGGATTTATTTTTTTTTAGCAATAATAATGAATTTGAAGAGTCCCATTATTTGTTAACGATAAGCTCAAAACTGCATCGGGGTATGATATTTGCTCTGTTTGGATTTAACTAATCTTAAGGAAATGAAACTGCTGTTTTTCACTATAATTTTACTTTTCACAACGACCCTGACTTATGGCCAGCAACCTGTAAATATTGATAACCTTTTAAAAAACTGGCCCATCGAACAGTTAAATAATGCCAGTGTAGACAATGATGTTCTCTTTATGAATCAGCAGGAAAAGGATGTTGTCTTTATTTGTAATCTTGCCCGGGTGAATGGTCCACTATTTATTTCAACTATTCTTGAGCCTTACATGGATTCCGAAAACATTAAAAGCGACCGGTATGTGAGTTCATTGATCAAAACACTGGAGCAACAAAAATCATTTCCGGCATTAGGAACCGATAAGCTGCTTTTTCAACTGGCATATAATCATGCAGTAGAATCAGGCAATAGAGGAACACTAGGCCATAATGGATTTAACTCCCGTTTCAATAAAGCCAAAAATTACTACACAACTTTTGCAGAGAACTGTTATTACGGACGCGATATTCCTATTGAAATTGCAATGGGGCTATTGATTGATAAAGGAGAATCAGATTTGGGGCATCGAAAAAACATACTCGACCCGAAATTGAAATATGTCGGCGTGTCTATTCAACCGCATCGCAGTGTGTATGAGTCAAATTGTGTAATGGAATTTGGAGGAAATCATTAAGTCACTATTTGGTAATCACCCTGCCCAGCTGCTCGGACTGGATCTGCATACTGATCGATTTTAAAGTCTGAAACTGTTGCATCAATATCATCATCTCATCTCCATCGGTCTCTACTTTAAGCTTTTGTTGTAATTCATCCAGCATGTGTTCAACCTTACGTGCCTTCATGGCAAGTAAGGAATGCAGGACAACTTTCTTCAATCTGGTTGGCTCTTCTTTGATAAAGATATTGCTCTTTTCCCATCCCGAAGCCGTGACTTCATAACGGGTAAACAACAATTCCACGGCTGTTGACGAGACCAGGGTTTCGCTGTGATTCAGGAAAAACAATTTATCCGGAAACGATTCTTCTTTGATCGCATTCAGATAGGCTTCGTAAATAAACTGATAAACAGGATTCTCAAAAGAAATTTCATCTGTCGACAGGTCGTTCACGATAAACAAGGCAACCTTAACGGGAACCTCGACCATTTGCTTGAACTCATCCTCGTGTTCAAACAAAATGTCATCATTACCATAGGAGAGCAATAAACGGATGATCTCTTTTTCCTGTCCTTCTGAATTATTTTCCTCTTCCTTTTTTTGCTGTTCAGCCTGAATCTGTACCTGTTCCGGTTCAGGGACACTGTGAGGATCAAGATTATGATCCTTAACGAGTTTCTGACGGAGAAGTTTATTGACTTCTGAATTCAAAACCTGCTCCTCGATATTGAGCAGCGATGAACATTCCCGGATATAGACAGTCCTTGTAATCTTGTCAGGGATCAAAGTGATCGACTGAACGATTTCTTTGATCAGATTGGCTTTTTTGATGGGATCTTTCCCCGTTTCACCCAGCAGCAAGTTGGTCTTGAAGGTGATGAAATCGGAAGCCTCCTTTTCAATGAAGTCAATGACCTCCTGCGACCTGTGTTTCCGTGCATAGGAATCCGGATCCTCTCCATCGGGAAAGAGAACGATTCTGACATTCATTCCCTGCTCCAGAATCATGTCGATGCCTCTGAACGAAGCCTTTATGCCTGCCGAGTCGCCATCATAAAGTATCGTGATGTTTGGTGTAAACCTTCGGATGAGTTTAATCTGATCATTGGTCAACGAGGTGCCTGATGAGGCCACGACATTGTGTATGCCGGCCTGATGCATGGAAATCACATCGGTATAACCCTCGACCAGAAAACAGGTATTGGCTGAAACGATCGCACTCTTAGCCTGAAAGATGCCATAAAGGGTATGGCTTTTACTGTAAATCTCCGATTCGGGAGAGTTGACATATTTGGCCTTGGTTTTATCCGACGACATGATGCGCCCGCCAAAACCAATAACCCGTCCGGTCAGATTCTGAATGGGAAACATTACCCGACCCCGGAATCTGTCAAACATTTTATTTTCTTCTTTTTTTACAATACTTAATCCCGATTTATCCAGGAAGTCAAGCTTGTATCCTTCAGCAAGAGCATGCTTTGAGAAGTCGTCCCAACTGCTGTTGCAATAACCCAACATGAATTTTGATATAGATTCATCGGTTATCTCCCTCTCGCGAAAATAAGAGAGACCGACAGACTTGCCTTCGTCGGTTTGCAGGAGCTGGTCTGAGAAATATTTTTGGGCAAAGGCAGTGACCTGCATCAGGCTTTCACGTTCATTGCCGGCCTGGATTTGTTCGTCGGTCTGCTTTTCTTCAGCGACTTCTATGTTGTATTTTCTGGCAAGAAACCTTATGGCATCAGGAAATGTGAGCTTTTCGTGTTCCATCACGAAACTGACAGCTGTACCGGCTTTACCGCATCCGAAACACTTAAAGATCCCCTTGGCGGGAGAGACCGAGAAAGAGGGTGTCTTTTCATTGTGAAAAGGACAATTTCCCCACATATTCGCTCCCCGTCTTTTTAAGGAAACGAAATCGCCAACTACCTCTTCAATGCGGGCAGCTTCTATAACGGTCTGTATGGTATCCGGATTAATCAAGTCTTGATTACTTTTTTTCTTGTTCTTCTATGGTGTAAGTATCATCATCGTTGTCTTCAAAATCCTTCGGATCGGGTTCGGGATAATTTTCGACCGTTTCCTCTTTCTTAAGACGGGTTTGAACATATAATGACACCAAAGTAACGACCAGACCAACCAATACTAAAACCAAAGCCAGTGTTGACTTAGCCTCCATATTTAGCAATACTCCGGTGAGTACTAACAATATGCCTAACAGAAAAGTAAATCGGGTGACAAATGGACGCATGACTGATTTTTTAAAGTTTCTCTACCTGCAAATTTACACAAATTATCTGCCTGCAATGATTCATTTATAAGTCAGTTGGTTTTTATTGCTTTTATCATTCCTTCATGAATCCCATAACTCTTATTGAATACCAAGGGAACATCCTGATATGACTTACCCTTGCCACACACCCTCAAAGAGCCTATCCCAAACCCGCGCCGTTCCTGGTCCCCATGAAGCTATACGGTGAACGTACGGCGAAGGTGGGGTGAACGTGCGGCCAATGTGCGGTCTACCCTTAAGTCATATCCAAATATTAGGGATTAATTCTTTGTTTCATCTCTGCCTTTTGTCTTCGTTTTCTTTCGAGGGGGAAAGAAATGTTTGGTGTTATTTGTCACAATATTTGGACCATTATTTGCTTACAATATCATTTACCGGCATTTATCTATTCTATTACTTTCCGATAATTCTTAGACAATCCTCCTGATAATTACCCCAACACATCATTACCTTTCGGTTTTCTTGATTATTTCTTGATACTTTCTTCATCTTCCGGAACTAAGATTAGAATAAGAATATATCAAGAAAACATGAAGAGAATATAAAGAAAGGGAGGCTTTTATGAGAGTTTTATGAGCGTCTTGGTAAGAATTTCCGGGAGTTTCCGGTAACTGTTTGATCTCTGTTTAGAAATGTTATTACTAAATTGATCTCATTTATGGCCTAAAAATTCTAAATTTGTTAAACCTTAAACGGAATGAAAAGATTCCTGACCCATTTATCTTAAATAATTTACGAATGAAATTGTATTTAATAAAAGGTATTCTTTTGCTGTTATTCATTACTTCATACAATAATTGTAGTTCAAGCCAATATAGGGCTAATGAGAAGCAAAAGATTAAAGCAGTTGTTTCAAATAAAGTAGAAGACTTCAATAAATTTATCCAATTATTTTATTCAGACAGTTCATTTCAAATGAGTAGAATTAATTTTCCTTTGAAAGGGACGCATTATAGAAACAACGGAGGGGATTTTGAATCAAAAAAGTTATCTAATTGGAAAAAAGAAGAATGGAAGATTATAAAAAATATTTTTCCTAATAAAGATAGTATTACTGTGATTGATAGAGATACGTATAAGCGGAGAATTTCAAAGACAAATACATTAGTAACTGAAAATATATTTATTGAAAACTCAGGCTATAATAGACTACTTAAGTATGCCATTAAAAATGGCAAATGGTATTTAATATATTATGAAGAAGCAAGTTTTTAACTATTTCTACCTTCAAATTTACTCAAATTATCTGCCTTGGAATTAATGGGGTCAGATCCCATTTCTGCTGATTCCATTTTCTACACAAATGGTAAATTAATTATAATGCAGTATAATTAATTCTTCCTTTTAGAAAACTTTTGATGTACATTTGTATAAATATATTGTTTAATGAAAGTAATTAATCAATCCAAAATTGCTGAATTTGCATCTCAACATGCAGATGCAGTAAAGGCATTGAATAATTGGTTAAAAACAATAAAGGAAGCAAAATGGGAAAAGCATGCTGATTTAAAACAAATATTTCCTTCTGCAGATTATGTTGGGAATAGTCGCTATGTGTTTAACATCAAAGGAAATAATTACAGAATTGTTGCAATTATTGTCTTTATAGATGAACTCGCCGCTATTCGGTTCATTGGAACTCATCAGCAATATGACAAAATTGATTGCACAACAATTTAAAAGACGGGTTACATGAAAACGATAAAAACCAAAAAAGAATACGAAACTGTGATGAAACGCATTGAGACATACCTCAATAAAATAACTGAGGCCGGAGAATCTGAAGGACTCTCACCTGTTGAACATGACGAGTTAAAAGTTTTATCATCTTTGGTTGCCGAGTATGAAGATAATATTCTAAAAATATATCCCCTAGTAGATCCGTCCCCTCTGGTCTTAAATATCGAACAGGAAATGCATAAACGCAGACTAAAACAACGCGATCTGGCCATTCTGCTTGGAATTAGTGAAGCCAGAATAAGTAACGTTTTAAGAGGCAAGTCGCGAATTGGAATAACCCTGGCTAAGCGGATGCACGAAAAGCTGGGTATTGATGGTAATTTGATTCTTGAACATGCCTAAACGAATAATGATATAAATGGTGGCAGGCTCCATTTATATCTGGATATCACAATTTGTGATTTCCAATATTCCATTTCTTTACTTGACGTTTGCAATAAATGGTGGCTGGCACCATTTATCTGTTTCCCATCTGGAACCGATTATGTATTGAAAGATTTTCTTAGCATTTAATTGTCAGAAACTGCTTAATTTTGTCCGTGGGTCTTTAACCTAAGAATTTCAAACTGTCTTAAATTTCCACCAACAACCTAAAAAATAAATAACTTACAATGAAAAAACTTATTCTGTTCGCAATGTTAGCTGCATTTTTCCTGATTACTTCTTTTACAGGAAGAGAAATTAAACCGGTTATTAAAGAAAATCAGGTGCATAAGTTCACCGGCGCTAAGGGCGAAGTAAAATTGATGACCCTTGATCCCGGTCATTTTCATGCTGCATTGGTTCAAAAAAACATGTATGACCAGATCAGTCCCGAGGTATTTGTCTTTTCACCTGTTGCAGGCAATGATCTGAGCGAACACCTGAAAAAAATCGAGGGTTACAATACAAGAGCGGATAAACCAACTGCATGGAAAGAAAAGATCTATACCGGATCAGATTATTTCGAAAAGATGCTTACCGAAAAACCCGGCAATGTTGTCGTACTTGCAGGTAACAACCGCATCAAGACAGACTATATCATGAAATCGGTAGCTGCCGGATTGAATGTACTGGCCGATAAACCGATGGTTATCACACCTGAAAAATTCAGTGAACTCGAGGAGGCCTTTAAAATAGCAAAAGCAAAGAAGGTTTTACTATATGACATCATGACGGAACGCTCTGAGATTACTACAATGATGGAAAAAGAACTGTCACATATTCCGGCTCTTTTCGGTAAGCTACAAACCGGAACTGCAGCCAAGCCAGCTGTTGAAAAGTTAAGTGTGCATTTTTTCTATAAATCAGTTTCAGGAAGTCCTCTTATCCGTCCTGCATGGGCTTTCGATATCCGGCAACAGGGTGAAGGAATTGTTGATGTTGCTACTCATCTGGTTGACCTTGTTCAGTGGGGTTGTTTCCCTGAACAAATCATTCAGAAATCAGATATACAAATGCTTTCGGCAAAGAGATGGCCCACCATTATTACTTTAGATGAATTTAAAGATGTCACAAAAGTAAACGAATTCCCTGCCTATTTGAAAAATGAAATCAAAGATGGCAAGCTCATGGAATACGCTAATGGCGAAATGACTTATAAGATCAAAGGTGTTTATGTGAAAGTTACCGCTGAGTGGAGGTATAAAGCACCTGAGGGTTGTGGCGATACCCATTATTCTGTGACCCGTGGTACTTTGTGTAATCTTGAAATTCATCAGGGGATAGAAGAAAAATATTTACCGACACTTTATGTTTATGCAAACAAAAGAGCCAATCTTGCTGTCCTGGAAAAAGAACTTGAAAATGCTGTGGTTAAAAATAAAACGACTACAGGATGTACTTTGGATAAAATTAATGCTACTACCTGGAAAGTCAACATTCCTGATAGATACAAGGTTGGTCATGAAGCACATTTTGGACAGGTTACAGAACGTTTCCTCAGCTATCTGAAAGCCGGAAAACTACCGGTTTGGGAAGAGCCCAATATGATTGCAAAATATTACACCACAACAAGCGCACTGAAACTGGCATTGAAGAGCAAGTAATTTTAATGACGTTGTAAGTTGGTTAATTTATTGTTTGTCGGTTTAATTGTAGAGACGCAATATTTTGCGTCTCAATGTCAGGAGGATCTTCATTTAAGGAGACGCAATATATTGCGTCTCTACACAAATATCCATTGACAGAACACAAAAAGCATTGACACATAACATCTCTGTTCTAATACATTTCACATGAAAAGAGAATTACTGATTGGAGGAATACTGCTTGCCGGAAGCATTAGCGGACAGGCACAAGGTTTGGTAAAAAAGAGTAAACAACCCTCAAAACCCAATATCATCTATATTCTGGCTGATGACCTGGGCTATGGCGACCTGAGTTGTTATGGACAAAAGAAGTTTAGTACCCCCAACATTGATAAACTTGCTTCTCAGGGAATACGTTTTACCAATCATTATGCCGGATGTGCAGTCAGTGCTCCTTCAAGATCTTCTCTTTTGACCGGTTTACATACCGGACATACGCCTATTCGCGGTAATTTGGGTATTAAGCCTGAAGGTCAATGGCCATTACCTGCCGGAACTATTACTTTTCCAATGCTGTTACAGCAAGCCGGATATAAAACAGGAGCATTTGGAAAATGGGGTCTGGGTTATATCGGGACAACGGGTGACCCCAATAAACAGGGATTTGATGAATTCTTCGGGTATAATTGTCAGACTCTGGCCCACAATTATTATCCTGACCACCTTTGGCACAATCAGGAAAAGATCCTTTTGCCTGAAAATGCAGATCATAAAACTGGCATTTATGCCCCCAATCTCATCCACAAGAATGCCATTGAATTTATTGATAAGAATAAAGACAACAGTTTTTTCATGTTTTACTGTACGACCATTCCTCATGCCGAGTTAACTGCTCCGGATGAATATGTGGCAAAATACAGGAATAAATTTCTACCTGAAAAATCTTTTAAGGGAGTAGATTCAGGACCAAACTATCGTTTAGGTCCTTATGGTTCACAACCCGAAGTCCATGCTGCTTTTGCTGCAATGGTGACTTTGTTGGATGATAAGGTAGGGGAGATTGTGGCGGAACTTAAGAAACTTGGCATAGAGAAGAATACCCTGATTGTTTTCTCATCCGACAATGGTCCACATGTTGAAGGGGGAGCCGATCCTAACTATTTCGACAGTAATGGCCCTTTCAAAGGATACAAGCGTGACGTCTATGAAGGAGGAATCCGTGAACCTATGATTGCAATGTGGCCCGGGAAGATTGGAGCTGGTAAGACAACTGATCATGTTTCTGCTTTCTGGGATGTAATGCCAACAATGGCTGAAATAGCAGGTGTCAAAACTCCGGCAGGGATAGACGGGATATCATTTTTGCCAACATTATTGGGTGGAAAACAACCACAACATGAATACCTTTATTGGGAGTTCTATGAAAATGGAGGACGGATGGCAATGAGAATGGGCAACTGGAAAGCGGTGCAGTACAATATAACTGCCACACCTAAACCGGCAACCGAATTGTATGATTTATCCAATGACCAGGGAGAATCAAAAAACGTTGCTTCTAGCCATCAGGATATTGTGAGGAAAATGGAAGCATTGATGAAATCATCACATACACCCTCAAAAGTGTTTAAGTTTGTCGACAAAGCAGTAAAGGAATAATTTTGATATAATGAACATTGCGTCTCTACAACAAAGGCCGTTCTAATAACAATGAATTTTAGTTAAATAAATATTATCGATCCTCCATCAAATAAAGGGCCGTCATATAATTCAATGATATTCAATGAATGTCGGGATAGAAAATCTTTTATTTTCTGGCCCTCATTAAAGAAAGTTAGGTTTCCATCTATAAATACATTTCTATCACGGACTCCACAAACTCCACCGATAAACCCATTTGGAAAGCCTTCAAGCAAAATTCCATCGGGGCTTACATACAAGACCTCAAAACCTTCCTTGGTTAAAATAGTATAGATTCCTTTATCGGAAGTAATAAATTTTTCTCCGGGCAAGGGGAGGAGATTGCAACGCGTATATCCCTGATTGACATGAATTTGTTTCCTTGTCCCGGCCACTTCTAAAATCTTTGGATCAGTAATTGTCAGATTATGAATCAATAAATTATCAGTTACAACGGCATTATAAAAAGCACTATCAGGATAGGTAAAACCATTTGGTTTAGCGCCATAAACCCATTTTATGGCATTGACATTGAAGATCTCAGTATACTCAGTTGACAGGGCAGGGGACACAACAAATGTTTCTCCTACAGGACAACAAAAAACATCGGGATGTCCGGAAATGGCTGAATAGGTAATTAATTCGCTGGAAATTTCAATTATCTCCCCAAAATTAGATAGTCTGACTTTTGCAGAAGACGGGAGTCGTTTATCACAAAGGATCAATGGTTTCACTTTATGAATATTTATTTTGATAATGGGAATTCACTATTCGTCCTGACGATTCCGTTTTCAGTAATCTTTCCTTTTGACGGCTTTCTATATTTAACTCCCATCTGATCAAGCACCTTTAGTTCTAACTGGCCCACAGTATTTGCAAATTGATTCCAGTCGGTATTCAATGCCGCTTTCCGTTTTACAGGATCCGTTTCCGACTCCCAAGTAGGTTTCTTTGCCCATGCTCTTTCTGCCAGCGCCAATAGACGGGGAAAAAGCATATAGTCGACCAATGCAGCCCCTTTTACATTTTCGCCCCATAGGCAGGCCTGTATGCCCAAAATATTTTGTTTCCCTTCGGGAGTCAAAACCGTAAATGTTTTCCGGATGGCCTCCTGATCCAGGACATTGCCCAACCTGTCTGTGAATGCACAATTGGTCAGTTCTGTTGGCGTGAACGAATAGATCGTCCTTGTATCAATAAATCCGGCCCATGTATATCCCGGTTCCACAGAATCTTTGCAATAAGCGAGGTCCAGATACATATATGGCGCATTACACAACACAACTTTATATCCCGCGTTGGCCAGTTTATATCCGGTGTCTTCACCCCCCCAACCCCAGACCGCGTTCCAGAAATATGGAAACATCCGTTTTGAGATGAAATCGGGATTAGGAACAATGGTCTGCTTATCATGCTTTAGGGCGATTTCTTCCCAACCTGCAGTATTCAGGTTCTTTGAGAGCAACAGATCATTGAGACGTTTTATAAAATAGAGCGAAAGGCTCTTTGTATTAGGATATTGAGGCGTTTTTAAGAGGAAATCATTACACAAAGGAGATTTTGTCCAGACCCCTTGTGGAACCTCATCCCCACCTGTATGAAGAGTGTTCAGTTTCAGGCCGGCCTCCTGATACATGGCAGCCAGTTCATCGGTTACCTTTTCAATAAAATGATACACCGATTCCTTACAGGGATTGACAACATTATCGTTCCACATTTGGACTGACTCATATACAGATTGATCATTGGGATCTATTAACCGGTACTCATCGGCCGCTGTAGTTTTTCCCAGTTTCATCAACTTATTGTATCGATATTCCATCGATTGAACAGCAGCACGGGAATGTCCCGGCAGGTCGAGTTCAGGGATGATCTCAATGTGCCGGTCGGCAGCATACTTCAACATTTCAACAAAGTCGGCTTTTGAATAAAACCCACAACCATCAGATTTTCCTGTTTGAGCAAAAGGGCCTGATCCATTTGAAGGATACAGGTGATCTTTTCCGTCTTCAGTATGGCCCCTGAATCCTCCATACTCAGCGAGTTCGGGTATTCCGGGAATTGCAATGCGCCAACCCTCGTCATCAGAAAGATGAAAATGCAGCCGGTTTAGCTTGTAGAAGGCCATTCTGTCGAGTAGCTTTAAAACTGTTTCTTTGGTCTGGAAGTTTCTGGCAACATCAAGCATTAAACCACGATAAGCAAAACGGGGGTTGTCTATGACTGTGATTTCCGGCAATGCAACAGGGAACTTCATGAATAATGATTTCAGACTCTGGATTCCATAAAACAGACCGGCATTATCTTCGGCTGTAATGCTGATCCCGGTTTCAGGGTTGATATACAGAAAATAAAATTCAGGTCTTTGAGTGTTGTTTTGCTTTTCAACTTTCAGGGTAATGATGCCGGGTCCTGTGACAGGTTTTTGTGCTTTATTAAATGTCGTGATCTGGATTTTAACCTTTTTCCCTGATTTATTTAGAAAATCAGCCAGCATATTTGCTTCATTTTGTGTTTCGGAAGATGTAATAATTGTCAGCAAAGGGACAATTTTCAATATTCCTTTGCCTTTATTGAGAAGGGAAGGTGAGGGGATTATGGGTGCCAACCACTCTTTGGGGATCACGGTTAAATCATCAAATTTCTTATAACGGATTTCGGCAGTTTCAACTGGCATCTTATCACCCGAATAGCGCATCGTCTGTTCGGGTTTTAGGAAAGGAAGTACATGAATCTGAGCCGGAATGAGTACTCCGTTTTTAACGAAATAGCCACCTTCAGGTGCATCTGCCTGCATAAAGGACCAGGTATTTGAAACGGTTCTGATTTTGACTTCGGCTCCTGGTTTTAAGGTGGGGAATGAAGCAGTGGGTTCCATTTTATAGAAGTCTCCATTGATCCGGGTGATCTTTACCTGTGGGTAGACGCTGTCGGTGAAGACTTTCTTGCACGAGTTAAACCAGAAAGTCCAGTTCTTGTCTTTAAATTCAAGCTTTCCCTTGTTTTGAAAAGTGAATTCAGAGACAAACAACAGCTTTCCCTGGTACCCGTTTTGGACAACACCCCAGTTGATGTGGAGGTTTTCAACTTGTCCAAAAGCAGTTGTGATGGAAAGAAGGCTAAAAAGAAATATGATTAAACGGGTCTTCATATCATTGTTTTTGCTGAAAAGACAAAGTTAAGGGTTATTCGATTAAAATCTGTTTTTATAAATCATTGAAACTTGTTAAACCCACACAGGAATAAGTGAAGGTTGTTTTGTGTAGAGACGCAATATTTTGCGTCTCCTTAAAATGTGATTAACAAAACCGGGAGACGCAATATTTTGCGTCTCTACACAGACCCATAAGTTTTATCAGATAATTAACCTTCAACTACAAACATTTAAAACTAGACTGATGGTTTCGAAGGGAGGCGTCTTCTTTAAAAGTCACCTTTTTGTAAGTTAATGCCAGTTGCTTTCTGTTTACAGCATTATAACCGATCGCCATATTGCGCTGCCCAACCGGAACAGCGATTTCTAGAAAATCAGAAGAAGAAGCAGGCAAAGAAAGATTTTTAAACAGGTCACCCCATAGCGCCGTTTCAGCCAGCTCCCGAAACGAAGGATGGAAAGGCCCTGCAACAAGATCGTCTCCATTCAACAACCCCTCTGAAGGATGCAACCCAATCCGCAGGATAGTAATTTCAGCCGCTTCAAAAATCGGTATAATCTGTTTAACCCTGAAGACAGCCTCTTCAATAGATAAAGGCAGATACTGTCCGGCCAGATAAAGATCTTCCAGTTCTGTGTTTTTAATAACCAGTGCAGGATAGATCCGCGTATTATCAGCCCCCAGGTCAACAATCCGGTGAGCAGTCATCAACGTTTTTTCAAGTGTATCCCCCGGCAAACCCGTCATCATCTGCAATCCCAACGAAAATCCATAAGAACGAATCAGCGCAGCAGCCTTTTCGACATCTGCAATACTGTGTCCCCTTTTCGATTTTAGCAAGACCTCATCATCGAGCGACTGTGCACCCAGTTCAATGGTCGTCACACCATAACGCTGCAACAAATCAAGCCGGGACTCAGAAATATAATCAGGTCGTGTCGAAACCCTGATCCCGTGAACCCGGCCACTTCTTAAATATGGTTGAGCAATCTCCAGAAAATGTTTTTGATCATCAACAGGAACCCCGGTAAAGCTCCCTCCAAAAAAACCTATTTCAATATGCGCTTCCGCAGGAAATCCCTCAAGATAAGTATCGATTTGAGTAATGATTTCCGCTTCTTCCGGTATCAGGATCTGTCCGGAGATCTTTTGTTGGTTACAAAAGACACAACGATTCGGACAAGCCAACTCGGGAATGAAAACAGGTATGGTATAATGTTTCTGAGGCACTTTTTCGATAGAATTACAGTCTACAAAAGTATTTGTTTGTTTCGGTTTTACGTTGATTGGTTTTTGATGTAATGGGAAATTGATACCTGCTTTGGAATATTTAATGGATGTATAATATTTTTAAGTATTTTGCAACATCTTTTGTAAAAAGGAAAGATGTTGATAAGTGTCTGACTAAACTGGATTTAATAATCACTACAAAATATTATTTCATAATTTTAAACAAATAATCATTGAATAATTATTACTAAAAAAGAACAGGAGAATCAACAATGTCAGAAATTTTAAAATTGGAGTGGATAGATTACCTGATTATGGGAATCTATTTTGTGTTTGTGCTCGGCATCGGCTGGGTGCTGAAAAAGCACATGAAGACTGCCGGCGCTTTTCTGGAAGCTGGTCGATCGATGCCTGCATGGGTAGCCGGTTTAGCTTTCATCTCAACAAACTTAGGTGCACTTGAAGTAATGGGTATGACGGGTTCCGGTATGAAATACGGGATGCTGACAACACACTTTTACTGGATAGGTGCTATTCCTGCTATGGTTTTTTTGGCGCTATTTATGATGCCATTTTATTATGGCTCAAAAGCACGTTCAGTACCGGAGTTTCTAAAGTTGCGTTATGATGAAAAAACAAGAGGCTTAAATGCAATCCTGTTTGCAATCATGACCATTCTTGCTTCAGGTATCTCAATGTATGCTTTGGCTCTATTGATGAACTCGGTATTGGGATGGGATTTCAACGTCAGTTTATGGGCCTCGGCAATCATCGTTTTGGCCTACACTTATCTCGGTGGACTCTCCTCGGCAATCTATAATGAAGTATTGCAGTTTTTTATCATCGTCATCGGTTTATTACCATTGGTGATATTAGCCCTGATGGAAGTTGGTGGTTGGAGTGGCTTGAAAGAACACCTTGCTCCAATTGTTGAAGCAAAAGGGTATGCCCGTGATGCCTATTTGACAACATGGAAATATACAGGCAACATGAAAGGCAATCCCCTGGGAGTTGAATGGTTTGGGATCTTGTTCGGACTTGGATTCGTAATGTCGTTCGGATATTGGTGTACCAACTTCCTGATCGTTCAAAGAGCCATGTCAGCTGAATCTAAAGCAGCTGCCATCAAAGTTCCTTTGATTGGCGCTCTTCCAAAAATGTTTATTCCTTTCCTGATCATTGTTCCTGGTATTGCTGCTATCTGGCTTTCAAGCATACATCCGGATGCATTCAAAATCCTTGCACTGGATAGCGGTCACCCAAAATATGACTACACGATCATTGCTCTGCTACAGTATTATCTGCCAACAGGTTTATTGGGATTAGGTATTACAGCACTTCTTGCTTCGTTTATGAGCGGTATGGCTGGAAACGTTTCAGCATTTAACACAGTTTGGACCTATGATATCTATCAGAGCTACATCCGTCCTGCAACAAAAGACAAAGATGGTGATGACAAACATTATCTGAAGGTTGGTAAAATCACAACCATTGCCGGTGTATTACTGAGTATTGCTGCTGCATATATTGCCGGTAAGTTTGGTAATATCATGGACTTCCTCCAGACCATCTTTGCAATGATCAACGCACCTCTGTTCGCAGTTATCTTCCTTGGTATGTTCTGGAAACGTACAACCGGTCATGCTGCATTCGTTGGTTTACTGGTGGGATTTGTTGTTGCTTTATTACACCATGGTCTTACTATCCCTTATGGTAGCGACACGATGTTTAAAGGTGGTTGGTTAACAGATCTTCTGGGCATGAAGGAAAACCTTTATGTATATCCGGTAGAAATGGCACAAAACTTCTGGACCGCGATCTTTGCGTTCACTACAGCTGTTACTTTAACCGTTGGGTTGAGCTTTGCAACAAAACAACAAAAATCGGATGAAGAATTAAAAGGACTCGTTTATTCACTGACTCCTCGTGTAAAAGTACATGTTGACGAATGGTATAACAGACCAGTAGTTCTTGCCATAATTGTTGGTGTTATTATGATTAGTTTAAGTATAATCTTTTGGTAGGAGGAAAAAAAATGGGACTAGATATCAGAATTCCGATTGGCTTGATGTTTTCAATCTTTGGTGTAATCATCACCTTGTTTGGAATATTTACACATGCAAGCGTCGATATGTATAAAAAATCCTTGGGCATCAATATGAATTTATGGATGGGGATTGGAATGTTAATATTCGGTTTATTTATGCTTTTATTGGTAAAATTATCCAAGAAAGAAGAGAAGTAAATAACTGAATTTGAATAAAATAAAGGGCTCCTCGTTTAATCGGGGAGCCCTTTTGTTTTTGGTTCTGTTGTAAGAAAATGTAGGGGCCGCCCTTGTGGCCGCCCACTAGTAATGAAGATTTTTTATGTTTTCCATGGGCGGGCACAAGGGCGGCCCCTACATTTTCTGTGATTCTGCCCTGGAGAGCCACAAGCCCTCCTTACATCACCAACATTATCGTACAATAGAACCTTGTTTTTTAAAAATATTTATAATTTCAGCCTTAGATGTACAGATGTCCCTGTATGGTTTGGATCCATCATCTGAACCATATGAAAATGTTCATCTGCTTCTTTTGTATTACCCAGACCCAGATTGCCCAATCCAATCAGATACAGACAATGAATCAGATTTCTTCTGTTCATAATGTCATCCCAGATCAACAGATCAGGTAAGGAAACTGCGAAATAGTCAACTTTAGATTCATCTCCTACATGGTCCTGTCCATGCTTTATCAGATTGTTGAAACAATCATTTGCTTTTACAGTCTCGCCTAGCTTTTCTAACGCCAGCCCCTGATAAAAGATCTGATCGGGTTGCTGATCGTTATAAAATAGGACCACAGAAGGCTCATTTAAGCCCGTGGAAGCCTTTTCCCAATACAACCTTGCAGTTGTATCATCCCCGAGTCCGGCAAAGGCACAACCCATCCAGTAATGAATATCGTTTTCCCGTGCACCCCACAACTTTCCTTCCCCTAAATTGTGCGGATAGTTTTCTGTTGCTTTGAGATGTTCAATGGCCTTTTCATATTCCTTTTCATCGATTGCTTTCTTTGCCAGTTCAATATGCGAAAAGAGATATTGCCCTGTGACCTTACCTTCGCCACCTTCCCATGGATGGAACTTCCGTTTCATGATCAACTTTAGAGCCTTATCGTAATCGGCGGTCATATTGTACAGCGTGACCCTTTCCAGATAGAGATCATCACGGTCATTTACAAGTTCCGGATACTTTTCAAGAAATTCAAGACGCGACTCAAACGACCTTCCCAACTTTTTATACAGCTGATCAAGTTCCATCAGTATCCTGGCATCAGAAGTGTCCAGTTTAAAGGCCTCTTCAAGTTCAGTAACAGCTTTGTTTTGTTCTCCAAATTTATTGTAATATGCCAAAGCAAGATTTCTTCTGACAGTCGGGAAGTTGCCATCATAATCACGGGAGGATTCCCAGCAGTGGATGGCTTTTAAATATTGTTTGTTGGTATACCAGAAATTGCCTAAATAATAATATGCTTTTGGGGACTCGGGAACCAGTTCAATTGCACACTTCAAAGCCAGGACTTCTTCAAGCCTGTTTGGGAAACAATAATCGGGATTCATCGTTTCAGCTTTTTTAAAGTATTCGACCGATCTTTCGGTTTCACCCTTTTTGACCTTATACCATCCTCTTAAATACCAAGCCATCGGATAGACATCATCTCTTTCTTCCATCCCTACTTCAAGGAGGCGATCTGCTTCATCAAACAAACCGGCCATTGCATAGTCGATAGAATATTCAATGTAAGTGTGAATGTTTCCACCGATTAATTTCTTCATCTTGTCAAGAGAGGAGACATCCTTAAATACCTGATACCTCTCAAAGAGAATAGCATGATTAAAGCCATCCAGTTTAAGCGATTCCTGGGTCCATTTCTCTAATTCTTTAAGCCTTCCACGATAGTATAATATTACAGATTTTAGAAGACGTGCCTTGTGATTGCGAGTGTTACGAACCAGAGATTTTTCGATGAGTTCCAGGGCATCTTCCCAGTCTTCTTTTACCACTGCCAGCTGGGCAAGATTGAAATAACCCGCGTCCTGCCAGGCAACATTCCAGACCGACTTATAAAATGCATCATAGGCTTCTTCGTTGCGTCCCTGATATTTCAAGCTAAGCCCAAGATTGAAAAAAGGCTCACCATCATAAGGGTTCGGGTTATATTGAGTCAGTGCCTTGATGGCCTCTCTGAAATACTTTTCTGATTTCTTAAACCGCCCACGTCTGAACAAAAGTAAGCCCATTGCATTGTTGCAACGGATATCACCGGGCTCACGTTTCAATGCCTCACTGTAATAATCAATGGGGTTAAAAGTGGCATGTCGATATTGTTCCAGATGCAACCCGGTCAGGTAAAGCTGTTCAATTGACTCAATCTCGTTGGGTAGCTTTGCAGGCTTTGCAGCATCCGGAACAGGTTTATGTTGGACCGTTTCAGGTTTGTAGCTTACAAGTGTTTTTCCGTCCCTGGTTCTGACAAAAAGATAAAAATCTTCTGGTGACATGTTTTTATCTATCGGAATTCTTTTCTCAAAAGAGGTTTCAGGAGAACTGTTAAAGACTTCTCCCATTATAACATTACCCTTTGCTTCGAGATGAATTTGCAAATAGCGATAAACGCCTGTGGTATACACTTTCACGATAGCCATGCCATCTTCAAATTCAAGATTGACCATTGCCTCTTTCGTGGCATTCTTGACTACTCCCAGATCCCGATAAGGCATGAAGTACTGACTGAAACATCTTTCTTCATAAGGCATGATCCATGAAAAGTCAGGCTGGTTATCGGTAAAGACGCCACACATCAGTTCAATATAAGGTCCATCCTCATCAGTCAGGTTTCTGTCCCATGCCTGTCCAAAGTCACTGTTTCCCCAGGTCCATTGTTTCTTCCCAGGTGATATATGATGATTGGCAACATGGAGCAATCCACCCTTTGTGTCGTTTTCATAGCCACCCACGAAATTGTATTTGCTCTCGACCGCCATATAGGAAGTGGGGACGGGGATATTCTTGTAACGGGAAATATCAACGCCTGCAGAATAGTCCACTTTGTAATAGGTCCCATTAGCGATTGGGAATTCAGAAACATCCCGTTTTCCATGATCAAAGACAGCATGGACATCGGGTGGAAATACAGACTGGTAATGTTCATTGACATGTACAGCCGGATTGGCCCACCACAGGAATGTCTGAGGTTGTGAAGTCCCGTTATAGAGTTTGGCTTTGATTTCGAGGTAAGCTTTGTCGGGATATAGGGTGAATCCCGCCATGGCCTTGGTCCGGAACATCCGTTCCAGCTCATTGCACCATACCGTTTTGCTGCCATCTTCGTTTTCTTCGATCGACCATTCGATAGGCTCGAAAGTAGAGGGGCGGTGATGCTGTGGCCAGTTGAATTCAATCCCTCCTGAGATCCAGGGACCGGTTAAGCCAACAAGTGCAGGCTTGATGACCTGATTATAATAGACAAAATGACGTTGTTTGATTTTATCATAAGCCATCTGGATCCGACCTCCCAATTCAGGCAGGATCATGATTTTCAGATATTTGTTTTCAAGATAGAGGGCAATGTATTCCTTGTCCTCTTTCTCATCCAAAATCTTTTCGATGACAGGGTGGGGGTAGACCGCACCACTGCTGCCTTGGTAAACACGTTTCTCTAAAAATATAGGATTCTTTTCAGGCTTTCCGATTCCGTACGTTGGAATTGTTACAACCTCTTTCCATGCTTTTACTTCCATATTGATTTATTTTTTTTCCAGGGATACTAATTCTTATTCAGTAACTGATGTTCGATCTCTTCCAATGACTTTCCTTTTGTTTCAGGCAGCTTTTTGAAAATAAAAACAAACCCGCTGATACAAATTATCCCATATAGCCAGAAGGTCCCGGAAGCCCCAAATGCATTATTCAGTAAAGGGAAAGTATACGTCAGAATAAAACATGCTGCCCATAATCCAATGGTCGCAACCGACATAGCAGCTCCACGAATCTTATTAGGGAAGATCTCTGAAAGCACCACCCAGGTCACCGGTGCCAACGACATGCTGTAACATGCAATTGCCAGAATTACCAAAACCAACAATGGCCATCCCTGGAAATGAAAATAATATAACGCTCCCATCACGGCATAAATCCCAGCCAATCCACCTGCCCCAAGCAACATCAGGAATTTTCTTCCAAGCTTGTCAACTGTAAAAATCGCAACGAAAGTAAAGATCAGGTTTACACTCCCGGTGATCACGATATTAAATAGAATATCATTCACGCTGTAGCCCGCGGAAGAAAAGACCTCCTGCGCATAGTTGAAGATCACGTTGATCCCGCACCACTGTTGGAAGACAGCCAATACGATGCCCAACAACATGATTCTGCCAGCCCCGTTTTTAAACAGACTGATGAACGAAATACCCGACTCATCGGTATTGATGGCCTTCTTGATCTCTGCCAGTTCTGTTTGTGCGACCACCTCCCCGGTAATCCGTTTCATTATTTTGAAAGCCTTGTCCGATCTCCCTTTGGCAACCAGCCAGCGGGGACTTTCAGGAATAAACAAAACGAACACAAAAAACAGGATAGCCGGGATTGAGCAAACCCAAAACATCCAACGCCATCCTTCCTGTCCGTTCCACGAAGCAAGAATATCGGCCGAAGTAGCTCCGGCAGGAACCGGTTGTGCTATCTGCCAGTTAATCAGTTGGGCGGCCAGAATCCCAATTACAATGGTCAATTGATTGAGCGAAACAAACTTTCCCCTCACTTTAGAAGGAGAAACCTCTGCAATATACATGGGGGAGAGGTTTGAAGCCAAACCTATTCCAATGCCTCCCAAGATCCGGTACATGATAAAGAATGTAAAATTATTTGCCGATCCTGTTCCAATACTTGCAACCACAAAAAGGGCTGCAGCCAACAAGAGTAATTTCTTCCGGCCATAGGCATCACTCAGCAGACCCGATAACCAGGCTCCGGCCAGACAACCAATCAATGCACTCCCCATCGCCCATCCCTGTAAGTAAGGAGAATTGGTGATCTGAAAGAAAGGTTCGTAAAAAGGCTTTGCACCACCGATCACCACCCAGTCGTAACCAAACAGGAGACCACCAAATGCCGAAGCGATTGAAATTGCCAGAATGTAGGGGAGATTAATTTTATCACTTTTCATGTTTGAATAGGTTGTTTAAAGTTTTCAGAGAATGTCTCCTTATTATGTGAGTATAACAAGGATTTACTTTCTTTCAAGACTGTTATTCATATAGCAATATTAATTCCGGCCGATGAATAAAAAGTGAAACAATATACAGCTTTTTGAAATAACCATCGTAAATTTACTTCAATTGTTGATGTCTAAAAAAGTAGTTTCAGGTTATTAAACCTAACGAAACGACATTTTAAAATCGTGTATTTGTCACAACCATATTTTCAAAGACCATTATTTTTCCAGACCTTATGCGTATATAATTCTTACAAAACGTCAACAATATTGTTTGAAGAGGCTTTAAACAACCAAGGCAGTACCGATACTACTCCGTGTTTCTACCGTATTTGTTCCGTATCTGCTTCGTATCATAGATACCAAGCAGATGCGGAACAAATACGGAGACAATACGGAACAAACACCTCACTACGGAGGTTGTTCTAAGCAACGTGTAACCGTTTTGAAAGCGTTTTGTAGCCGTTATCTAAGCATTTTGTGAGAATCATGTTTTGACTTCAACCAAGGCAAAGAACCAGAAATAATATTAGATATTTTACCCTAAAATGCACTTAAAGTCCTTTTATTGTTGATTTTGCCCATAAAAATGCATCTGAAATTTCAGCTGCTTTGATAAAAACATGGTGAAAAATAGACAATGATTCGACATTTATTCAAGTACCCGTAACATATTGGTAACTGATAGGTGTTTTATCCTGGTTTGATTGGTGTGCAGCGAACCAATTAAACACCGATCAAATACCGATCAAATATAAATCCTTTACCAATCCCTGAATAGTTACCGAATAGATATCAAAGAATAACCAAAAAATGATCAAAAAAATGTTGCTTTAATCACTTTCTTTGGAAAAAGTATGCTGACCCTATAATTCGCAAGGTAAAACCGATAATTATTATTTTATGAGCCGAATAAAATGTCTATTCGGCTCATAAATGTATTATATTTGAGCCGAATAAAACAAATAATCGGCTCATGAACAGATTTAACTGGCAACAAAAGGAATGGCCTGATTTCAAATTTGATATATCAAATGTTGAAAAGATCTTGTATGCATTTTACGAAAGGGTTGGAAGTGTGTCGGGTATGCTAAAGGCACTCCCTGATGATTTACAAATGGAAACGCTGATTGAGATTATGGTTGCTGAGGCCATCAAAACTTCTGAAATTGAAGGAGAGTTCCTGAGTCGAAAAGATGTCGTATCATCAATTAAAAAGAATCTTGGATTAGTTACGCTTGACGAGAATAAAGATGCACGGGCAGCAGGTATTAGTTTGCTTATGATTAATGTCAGAAATACTTTTAGTGACCCAATGTCAGAAAGCACATTATTTGATTGGCATACGATGTTGATGAGTGGTGCTAAAGATGTTGAAATTGGGAAATGGCGTACACACAAGGAACCAATGCAAGTAATATCCGGAGCATTGGGTAAACAGAAAGTTCATTTTGAAGCACCTCCTTCTGATATTGTCCCCAAAGAAATGACCAATTTTATCAAATGGTTTAACGATACAGCCCCGGGCAGCAAGAAAGAAATCAGACATGCTCCGATCCGTGTAGCTATTTCGCACTTGTATTTCGAATCGATTCATCCTTTCGAGGATGGAAACGGAAGAATAGGTCGTGCAATTGCCGAGAAGGCATTATCTCAAGGTATTGGACGTCCGATCATGTTGAGTTTATCTAAAATAATCGAAAGCAATAAGAAAAAGTATTATGCCGAACTTGAAAAAGCTCAACCTTCAATGGAGATCGATTCATGGGTGAACTATTTTATTGAAACCATTATTGAAGCACAGGCAGACTCTGAAAACCTGATTGATTTCACACTAAAAAAAGTAAAGTTCTTTGATCGGTTCAGGGATTTGTTAAATGAACGACAGTTAAAAGTAATAAAACGGGTGTTGGATGAAGGACCGGAAGGTTTTATAGGAGGCTTAAATGCCGGAAAATATGGAAGTATTGGCAAAGTATCTAAAGCAACAGCAACCAGGGATCTTCAATATCTTTTAGATATAAAAGCCATTATAGTTTCAGGTGGGGGTCGGAGTACCAGTTATTATGTAAGCATATAACGTACAATATATTATCATAAAAATTATGTGTTTTCTCTATTAAGTCATTTCAGGTTGATGATTTTCCAAAGAATTAGGGTTGAATTATATTACAGTTTATGCCCAAGTGTTATCTGTTTCTCAGATATTAACCGACTTTTTTCTTCATTCTAAAACCAATGTGTTTTCCGACAAAATAAGCGATTAAAACCAGCAGGAATGAGAATTTTTGTAACAGTTCAGAATATCCGAATTGAGTGATGAGCAGGAATACAATTCCGGCACAGAGGATAAACAGGATGTCGGAGTATGGGATATTTTTCATTGGAAACCTTGCCAACTGTTTCGGGTAGAAAGTTGTATGTTAGTGATCCCAATCATATTGGAGGAAAGACAATGATCATGTTTAAAGGTAAAAAGTTAGTTGTTGATGTGCCTGAAAATGGGACAACCAGTAAAGGGATGCCTTTTGATATGGGTATTTGATATACTAACACGTAGAGACGCAATATTTTGCGTCTCTACGTGTTGAAGATCTTCATTAAAGGAGACGCAAAATATTGCGTCTCTACGATATAACGGTTACATCTTATCAGTTCATGATGATTTAAAATCTCCTTGGTTTCACCGATACATTCAATCTCAAAATTATTGTAACTTTGCACGCAATTTTGAGATTAGAATAATTGCCGCTAAGATGAAGAAATACAAAGAATATAAACATCTGAACCTTCCTCAAATTGGAAAGGACGTACTGAAATTCTGGGACGAACAAAAGGTATTTGAACAAAGCCTGGAAAAAGGGAAGAACCATACGCCATACATTTTCTATGAAGGTCCTCCTTCAGCTAATGGACAGCCCGGGATTCATCATGTCATGGCACGTGCCATCAAAGATATTTTTTGTCGCTTTAAAACAATGAACGGTTACTACGTTGCACGTAAAGCCGGTTGGGATACACATGGTTTGCCCATTGAACTGAGTGTTGAGAAGACCCTCGGTATCACAAAAGAAGATATCGGTAAATCAATTTCTGTCGAAGAATACAATCAGGCCTGCCGCAAGGAGGTCATGAAATATAAGGACCTGTGGGATGATCTGACCCTCAAGATAGGGTATTGGGTTGACCTTGATGATCCATACATCACATTTGAAAATAAATACATCGAAACACTCTGGTATCTGTTGTCCAAACTCAATGAGAAGGGGCTAATGTACAAGGGTTATACCATTCAACCATACTCCCCGGCCGCCGGAACAGGCTTAAGTTCACACGAACTGAATCAGCCCGGTTGCTATCGAGACGTGAAGGACAGCACTATTGTGGCACAGTTCAAAGTGATCAGAAATGAGAAGAGCGATTTTCTCTTTAACGATGTCCAGGGCGATCTCTTTATCATTGCCTGGACGACTACCCCATGGACGCTGCCTTCAAATACCGCATTGTGTGTGGGTCCGAATATTGAATATGTCACTGTTAAAACTTTCAATCCATATACCTATCTCCCAATTACTGTTGTTCTTGGAAAGCCGTTGCTCGAAAAGTATTTCCCTGCCAAGCATGCTGAACTTGAATTGAGCGCTTATGAGCCCGGCCAAAAGGCCATACCTTTCAAGGTAGTTGGCGAATGCAAAGGAACTGACCTGGAAGGAATCCGTTATGAGCAGTTGATGCCTTATGCACAACCTGAAGATGGGGATGCATTTCGTGTGGTTACAGGAGATTTTGTTACAACTGAAGATGGAACCGGTATTGTTCATATTGCCCCAAGTTTTGGTGCAGATGACTTCAGAGTTGGTAAAGCAAATGGAATAGGCTCTCTTACACTGGTTGACAAACAAGGTCGGTTTACAGATGTAGTGGGTGAGTTTGCCCATCGTTATGTGAAGGCCGAATATGAAGAGAATTACGATCCGAAGACAACCGAAAGCGTTGATGTTGCGCTCATCGTAAAACTCAAAAGAGAAAACAGAGCATTCAAGGCCGAGAAATACGAACACTCGTACCCACATTGCTGGCGTACGGATAAACCCATTCTCTATTACCCACTCGACTCATGGTTTATCAAGAGTACCGCGGTGAAAGACAGAATGATCGAACTGAACAAAACCATCAACTGGAAACCTGCTTCGACAGGAACAGGCCGTTTTGGTAACTGGCTTGAAAACCTGGTTGACTGGAATCTTTCGCGATCACGTTACTGGGGAACCCCTTTGCCAATCTGGGCAACCGAGGATCAGAGTGAAAGAATCTTTATCGGTTCAATCGAACAGCTTAAAAATGAAATCGAGAAGTCGGTTAAAGCCGGATTTATGCCTGCAGACCATTTGCTGAAAGATTTCGTTCCGGGTGACTTCTCGAAACAGAATTATGAGAAGTTCGATCTGCATCGTCCTTATGTTGATGATATCGTGTTGGTTTCCTCTACCGGTCTGAAGATGACCCGTGAGCCTGATCTTATCGATGTGTGGTTTGACTCAGGCGCCATGCCTTATGCTCAGTTCCACTATCCGTTTGAGAATGGGGATACTTTGAATAATTATTTTCCTGCTGACTTCATTGCTGAAGGTGTTGACCAGACCCGAGGTTGGTTCTTTACGCTTCATGCAATTGCCACAATGGCTTTTGATTCTGTTGCTTTTAAAACGGTCGTTTCCAATGGACTCGTACTGGATAAGAATGGCAACAAGATGAGCAAACGTCTTGGAAATGGTGTTGATCCCTTTGCTACTATTGAGAAATACGGCCCCGATGCTACACGTTGGTATCTGATTACCAACTCGCAGCCATGGGATAATCTGAAGTTTGATATAGAAGGTGTTGCTGAAGTGATGCGCAAGTTCTTCGGCACGCTATACAATACATACAGTTTCTTTGCTTTGTATGCCAATATTGATGGTTTCAAGTATGAAGAGGCTGAAGTGCCTGTCAGTGAGCGTCCTGAAATAGATCAATGGATCCTCTCGGAACTCAATACGCTGATTCAGAATGTCAACGATGCTTACAACGATTATGAGCCTACCAAGGCTGGTCGTGCTATTGCCTATTTTGTAGATGCACATCTTTCGAACTGGTATGTGCGTTTATGCCGTCGGCGTTTTTGGAAGGGTGAATATACCACTGACAAGATCTCTGCATACCAGACACTTTATCGCTGTCTGGAGGTGATCGCAAAACTCTCAGCTCCAATTGCTCCTTTCTTCACCGACAGATTATTTACTGACCTGAATAATATTACAAAAAGAGAAAGCGTAGTTAGTGTGCATTTGAGTGATTTCCCTGTTGCAGATGTATCGGCAATAAACAAGGAGTTGGAAGAACGCATGGAATTGGCTCAAACCATCTCGTCAATGGTGCTCTCACTGAGAAAGAAAGTCAATATCCGCGTACGTCAGCCACTTGAAAAGATCATGATCCCGGTGCTCGATCAGCACTATCACGATCAGATTGAAGCCATCCGCAATCTTATTCTCTCAGAGGTCAATGTCAAGGATATTGAATATCTCACAGAGGGTTCGGGGATATTGGTCAAGAAAATTAAACCAAATTTCAAGACGCTTGGTCCACGATATGGTAAATTGATGAAGCAGATTGCAGCCATCGTTGCTGAATTTGACCAGAAAGATATTGCAGCTCTGGAGCTTAATGGCAACAAGATGCTTGATATCCAAGGTGAAGATGTTGAATTGTTGATTTCGGATGTTGAAATCATGGCCGAAGATATTCCGGGTTGGGTATTGGCCAGTGAAGGTGCCATAATTGTTGCGCTGGATATTATTATCTCGCCACAACTGAAAGAAGAATGTATTGCACGTGAACTGATTAACCGCATTCAAAATATAAGAAAAGAGAAGAATTTTGAAGTTACGGATAAGATTATATTGAAGGTTGAAATAATCGATGAAATCGCTGTGTCTATACAGAACAATTTTTCCTACATTTGTTCCGAGACATTGGCAGAATCTTTGGAGCTGGTAGACCAGATTAACGGGGAGGAAAAAATACCCGTTGAACTTACCGATGAGCTGTCGACCTATATCACAATAAAAAAAGTATAACTTAACAAAGTTATTTTTGAATTGAGTTAATAATATCGATCATGGAAAAAGCAGATGCAAGACAAGATGAATTTCTGAAAAATAAATATTCGGACGAGGAACTGGAAGAATTCAAAGTGCTGATTCTCGAGAAATTACGCAAAGCTACGCGTGATCTCAAGATGCTCACTGAAGCATATACTGTAAGCAATGAGCATGACACAACCGATACATCTCCAACTTTCAAGATTTTGGAAGAGGGTTATCAGGTGATGTCGAAAGAAGAAAACAGTCGGTTGGCAGCCAGACAGGATAAGTTTATCAAGGCGCTTGAAAATGCACTCATACGCATTGAGAATAAGTCTTATGGCATTTGTCGCGTGACGGGTAAGCTGATTTCAAAAGAAAGGTTACGTGCAGTTCCACATGCCACATTAAGCATAGAAGCCAAACTTCTTCAAAACCAGAACGAGAAACGTACCTATGTACCGAACAGGTCAATTCTTGATGAATAATCTGTTTCAAACTTCCTAAACTGAAATTTACATCCGCAAATGGGTTGATGTAAATAGAGACATGCAACAAAATGATTAAAATGAAGGGATTACGATTACCATTACTGATTATATTTCTCGTTCTGCTTATTGATCAGACCGTTAAAGTTTATATTAAAACACATTTTCTGTTGGGTGAAGAGCATGTTGTAACTAAATGGTTCATCATCCACTTTATCGAGAATCCCGGAATGGCTTTTGGAATGCAGTTTTCTGGTGACTGGGGGAAATTGATACTGAGTCTGTTCAGGATAGTTGCAGTGGGATTTATTTCATGGTACATGGTCAAATTGGTTAAGACCAATGCACATACAGGATTGATTGCTTGTGTTGCTTTAATCGTTGCAGGTGCAGCCGGAAACATTTTCGACAGCGCTTTCTACGGATTGATTTTTAGCGATAGCAGTTACCAGGTGGCTACAGTGTTCCCGGCCGGTGGTGGTTATGCAGGATTCCTCCATGGCAGAGTTGTCGACATGCTTTATTTCCCCATTTTTAATGGTACATTTCCACAATGGCTCCCATTATGGGGAGGCGAAAGTTATCAGTTTTTTAGTCCTGTTTTTAATATTGCAGATTCTTCTATTACAACCGGTGTTATTTCAATACTGGTCTTCCAACATTCGTTTTTTAAAACAAAAAAGTCGCATGATGAAGCCGAAAGTGAGACTTCGGAAGAGGGTGTAACAACCAACGAAAACCATGAAGGTACGGAAGGGTCTGAAAATCAATTATAAAATAATCAATTTTTCTAAATAATTTTTATAGGCGTAAATTTTTTCCTGACACTTTTTGTTTCTAATTTTACGCCACTCAAAAGACTATTATAATTATGTCAGAACAAGTTGCAGGGGTTATCTCACAAATCATTGGTCCTGTTGTAGATATCACCTTTGATCAGGACGCCAAACTCCCAAACATTTACGATGCGCTGGAAGTTACAAGCGAGAATGGTAAGATTATCGTTCTTGAAGCACAACAGGATATAGGTGAAAATACACTGAGAACAGTTGCGATGGATTCTACCGATGGTTTACGCCGTGGTATGAAGGCAGTTGCAACAGGTCGTACTATTTCTATGCCTGTAGGTGCCAACATCACCGGACGATTATTTAATGTAATCGGTCAGGCTATTGACGGTTTAACTCCATTGCCAAAGGGTGATGTGTACAGTATTCACCGTGATCCTCCAAAGTTTGAAGAACTGACAACTACTAAGGAAGTTCTTTACACAGGTATCAAAGTTATTGACCTTATCGAGCCTTATTCAAAAGGTGGTAAGATCGGACTATTTGGTGGTGCCGGAGTAGGTAAGACCGTTATCATCATGGAGCTTATCAACAATATTGCAAAGAGCTATGATGGACAGAGCGTATTTGCCGGTGTTGGTGAACGTACCCGTGAAGGAAATGACTTGCTGCGAGAAATGATCGAGTCAGGTGTAATCCGTTATGGGAAAGCATTTGAAGAGGACATGAAAAAAGGCGGTTGGAATCTGGACCTTGTCGACTATGAAGAGTTGGCCAAGAGTCAGTGTACACTTGTGTTCGGACAGATGAATGAACCCCCCGGAGCCCGTGCCCGCGTTGCTTTATCAGCGTTGACGCTTGCTGAGTATTTCCGTGATGGAGATGAAAAATCAGGTGGTCGCGATATCCTTTTCTTTGTAGATAATATCTTCCGTTTTACCCAGGCCGGTTCAGAGGTTTCTGCCCTTTTGGGTCGTATGCCTTCAGCCGTAGGTTATCAACCTACTCTTGCAACTGAAATGGGTATCATGCAGGAACGTATTACTTCAACCAAGCGCGGATCTATTACTTCAGTTCAGGCTGTTTACGTGCCTGCTGATGACCTTACAGACCCAGCTCCAGCTACTACATTTGCCCACTTAGATGCAACAACAGTATTGAGTCGTAAGATTTCTGCTCTCGGAATTTATCCTGCAGTAGACCCTCTCGATTCGACTTCCCGAATTCTTACTCCCGAGGTTGTTGGTGAAGATCATTACAACACTGCCCAACGCGTAAAAGAAATTCTACAGCGTTACAATGAGTTGCAGGATATCATCGCGATCTTAGGTATGGACGAACTCTCTGATGAAGATAAACTGGTGGTACACCGTGCACGTCGTGTACAGCGTTTCCTTTCTCAGCCATTCTTTGTTGCCGAACAGTTCACCGGAACACCGGGTGTATTTGTACCTATCGAAGAAACGATCAAAGGCTTTAAGATGATTTTGGACGGCGAAGTTGACTATTTACCTGAATCAGCATTCAACATGGTTGGTACTATTGAAGATGCTATTGCCAAGGGGAAGAAATTGCTTGAAGAGGCTAAATAAGTTGATTGTGCAATCAAAATATAATTTATGTTCGTAGAAATAATCACGCCAGCTAAAACTCTTTATTCAGGAGAAGCCACATTGGTTCAGCTTCCGGGTTCAGAAGGCTCATTTGAAGTCATGCAAAACCATGCTCCCATCATTGCTTTACTGAAAGCAGGGAAGGTTAAAGTGAAAGATGCCGAAAACAAGGAGCTTTTCTTTGAAATCAATGGTGGCGTTATGGAAAACCTAAAAAACAAACTGGTCATTCTTGCAGAATAATCCGGTTAGACTATAAATTTAAAAGCGGCAGCGATCATTGATCACTGCCGCTTTTTTTAATGTCGGTAAACAAAGAAGGCTGCAATTTGCAGCCTTCTTTGAAGTGGTACCACCAGGAATCGAACCGGGGACACAAGGATTTTCAGTCCTTTGCTCTACCAACTGAGCTATGGTACCGCTCATTTTGGAGTTGCAAAAGTACAAGAAGTTTTCGGATTTCAAAAAAAATCAATCATTTATTTTTTGAACCTTCACTTAATGTAATTTTGTATCCCGTTTAGTGCTGAAAATAAACAAACTAAAAAACACTAACTTTTATGCGCCTTATCATTGATATTGGGAATACACTTGCAAAAGTTGCCCTGTTTGAAGATGCAGAACCTCTCGCAATTACTTATCTGCCGGTCTTGACGATTGAAGCACTGGAATTATTTTTAAATGACAGTGGATTGGCAAGACCTGAAGAGGCAATCATTTCAACCGTCAGACAACCTGATGACACATTTGTCGATTACCTGAATTCACATTTCAGGTTATTGTTGCCATCTACCGATACCCCATTGCCCATAAAAAACATGTACAACTCTCCCGAAACACTTGGTTTTGACCGACTGGCTGCTGCAATAGCCGCAACATCAATGTTTCCGCAACGAAATGTTTTGATCATCAATACCGGAACTGCAATAACCTATGATCTCGTGACCCGTAACAATGAATACCTGGGAGGAGCCATTTCCCCCGGATTACAAATGCGGTTGATGGCTTTGCACCAATTCACTCAAAAACTACCCCTGGTAGAGCTCAAAGAGAAAGCAAAACTGGTTGGAAGAAATACCCGGGAGAGCATTCTTTCGGGAGTTCTGATAGCTGCCGGAACGGAAATTGATGGCATGATTGAAAAATTTAACAATCATTATGAGGACTTAGCCGTTATTTTGAGTGGAGGTGATGTTAAATATTTTGATAAAAGTTTAAAAAATAGCATCTTTGCAATCCCAAATATTGTAATTTCAGGTCTGAACCAACTATTAGCTTTTAACTTTGGAAAGAAAAATCATTAGGCACTTACTCGCCACAGCACTTATAATCACTTGCACTGTCAATTCGTTTGCACAGGTTAGGATAGGATCTCCATATTCAAGATATGGAATTGGCGACCTCGCTAAAGACAATTCTCCGTTTTTCGTGTCTATGGGAGGTACCTCTTTTGGAATCCGTTCTTCAAGTTTTGTGAATCATTCGAATCCGGCTTCATATACTTCATTCGACACAACTTCATTTGTCTTCGAAGGTGGTGTTTATACGCAATCTACAACATTGAAAACTGTTTCTGAAAGCCAGAAATCTGGCTATTCATCAATCGGATCTGTTTTATTTGGCTTTCCAATCACAAAACGACTAAAAGCAAGCTTTGGCCTGATGCCCTTTACAAGTGTCGGATATAAAATTGCTGATAACAAATCACTCATCATTCCTCCCGACAGCACAACAGGTGTAAATTCTATTTATGACGGAAGTGGCGGTATCAATAAAGCATATCTGGGATTTGGTTATTATGTCACCAATAATCTCTCAATCGGAGTTAATGCCGATTATCTCTTCGGAACCGTCCGACGCAACAGTACTTCTAATTTCCCTGACCTGTTATATGCCAATAGTTATCGTCAGACAACTTCAATCAAGTTTAATGACTTCAATTTTAACTTTGGTTTGCAGTATGTTGCAAATTTCAAGAAAAACCATCATCTTACGTTAGGTCTAGTATACACTCCGGCAATGAATATCAGGGCATCCAGCGATACAGTGGCCAATATGGTCAGCCCTTCAGATCCTGAAACTATTATGTATCAGATCAGCCAGTCCTCTACAGCGAATGGAAAAATCGGATTGCCAAAATCTATAGGTGGAGGTTTTGCTCTCGAGAAAGATGATAAATACCTTATTGCAGCCGATGTTTACTGGCAAAACTGGGCTAAACTAAATATGTTTGGCAAAGATGATTCGTTGAAAAACACACTTCGTGCTTCTATTGGAATACAAATCACTCCGAATGCTAATGATTTCAATAATTATTTCAAGAGGGTGAAGTATCGTTTTGGCGTTGCATATAACCAGTCCTATCTGCAATTGAGGGGAAGACAACTCAGCGACTTTGGTGTCAGTTTTGGAGCAGGATTCCCTGTCAGAAAATCACAAACAGACATTTCAAAGGGCATGGTCAATGTTGGTATTGAAATCGGACAAAGGGGTACAACCGAGCTGGGCCTCATCAAAGAAAACTATTTCCGTTTCACATTGAGTATGAATATTTACGATTTCTGGTTCAGGAAACAAAAATATTACTAACCCCAGTTAGGTTATTCGCACAAACACTCAAAATATTAGCAGATGAGTAGAAGTGTCGTTTCATTTGTATTTGTTGCGTTGATTTCCATGATGATCCTTGGATCGAATAAGACAAATGGTCAATCCATCGGATCAAAATATGGTAAAGACAGTATAAAGTGTGTTACCAATATTGCCTTATACCGGGAGTTTTACAAGCAAAAAAACTACAAAGACGCAATCATCCCCTGGAGATATGTTTTTATCAACTGTCCAAAGGCTACTGAAAATATTTTTATTAATGGCGCCAACATGTACAACAGCTTTATAGCTGTTGAAAAAGATTGTGCCACAAGACAAAGACTGATCGACACGCTGTTGCTGATATATGATGTCCGTACAAAATATTGGGGTAACGAAGGAAAGCAACTTGCAAACAAAGCGAACGATTTATTGACTGCTGATACTTCCAGATCGTTTGAAGCCTATGGGATGTTGAAACGTTCTATTGAATTGCTGAAAAACACTACTGAAGAATCTACTTTGCGGAATTATTGCAGTGCTGCCATCCGTTGTTTTACATCGGGTAATATCTCTTCTGATGCTATTATTGAATTGTATCATCAGTCAGAAATGATCATTGATGCACAAGTCTCTCTTTCAAAAGAGAATACTGAACGTCAGAGATGGAATGATTTGAAAAGGGTGATCGAAGTAAACATCTTTCCATTGTTGCAATGTAAAGATATTACGGCCATTTTCACTCTAAAGCTAATGGCTAAACCTGATGATGTAGCCTTATTGGAAAAGGTTTCAGAAATACTTATTAACAGAGGGTGTACAGATGATTCATTGTCTCTGAATACATTGGAGAAAATGAATGTTTTAGCGCCTGATGTCAATACGGCATTTTTAATTGCACGTGAATATCTGAAACGTAAAGATGTTGTAAAAGCAGTGGAGACGCTGAACAGTGTTGCGGACAGGTTAAAAGATGATGATTCAAAGGCAAGGTGTGCCTATTATCTTGCCGCTGTTTATACAGATGCAAAAGATTTCAACAATGCACGTACCAATGCTTTGAAAGCACTACAACTAAAAGCAGATTACGGTGAAGCATATGTGTTGATTGCACAATGTTATGCGCAAAGTGCTTTGATCTGTGGAAAAGACAATATTGGAAGCCGTGCTGCTTTTTGGTGTGCAGTCGATAGACTAAGCCAGGCTAAAGAGATTGATCCAAAGCTTGAGTCATCGGTCAATAATTTGATAAACAGGTATTCGCGTAATTTCCCAACGAAGGAAATGCTTTTAGCCGCGAAACTGAAAGTTGGATCTAAATATTTGGTTGAATGTTGGATAAATGAAACGACAACGGTTCGTTCTAACACTGGGATTAAGTAATGAAGACGAGAAACAGAGGCATTTTCATTTTAGGGGTTCAATGGGTTGCTCTTTTGGCAATATTCGTTTCGTGTCAGGAGAACGATATCAAACAGGTGAATAAAATCACCAAAGTTGATAATGCACCCGTTATGACAGCACAGATCTTAAAAGTTGATTACACGGAAAATGGAAAGTTGGTTTATACCATGACGAGCCCTGTGACGAAGAAATATGATCAACCTGAAGCTAAAACCGAATTCCCCAGGGGATTTAATGTCGTTTTTTATGATTCGCTTCAACATCAAAGAGGCACTGCAAGAGCGAACTATGGGCTAAGTCATGATCTAACTCAAATTCTGGAGCTCAAAGGAAATGTAATTATTGTGAATAATCAGGATAAAACAAGAATTGAGACTGAACATATGTTCTGGGATCGGAGAAATAAAACGATCACCGGAGAACAGGCAGTAAAAATTGTAACTGCCGATAGGGTGTTTACAGCTATCGGTTTCAAGTCGAATGAAGACCTTTCCCAAAGAGAACTTTTGCACCCAACCGGTGAATGGTATGTAAAGGATTTCTAAAGAGCTAATTTTTTATTTTGGTACTAAAAGTTTTATTGTAAATTTGTCTACTTTTTAAATAATTATGAAATGGCTATAATTGGCTCTATACAGAAACACTCCAAGATCGTTATTGTTATAATCGGTTTTGCTCTGCTTGCGTTTGTTGTTGGTAGTTTTACTGGAAAAAACCACCAAAACACAAATTACGTTGGTGAAATTAATGGCGATAAAATTCGCGGCACAGATTTCAACAACAAAGTGGATGAAGCATCCGAAATGCGTAAGCAGATGTCGGGTCGCACAAATGTACCGGCAGCTGAAAGTTTCAGCATCCGTGAATCTGTCTGGAATCAGATGGTGTCTGAACTGATCATGCAAAAACAATACGACCAACTTGGTATTGAAGTCAGCAAGGACGAAATGGATGATATGATCACCGGGAAAAACCCACATCAGTATATCGTTCAGAATTTTACTGATCCTAAAACAGGTAAATTTGACCCTAAACAGGTTAAACAGTTCGTTGATAACCTGGACAAAGTAGATCCCGCAATGCGTTCACGTTTTTTGATGATCGAAAAACAGATCAAGGATTCACGTCTTGCAGAAAAATATCAAAATCTGATTGCCAATGCATTTTATGTGCCTAAGGCATTTGCAAAGAAAGAATACCTTGCCCGTAACGAACACGTTAGTCTGAGTACTATTGGCGTACGTTATGAAACCGTTCCCGATGCACAGGTTAAACTTACTGATGAAGATTATCAGAAATATTATGACGAAAACAAGAATCGTTTCGAACAGGAAGCTTCACGCGATATCGATTACGTGGTTTACGATGTTAAACCATCTGTAGAAGATATGAAGGCGATCAATTCGGATGTAGAAAAAACCTACGCTGAATTTCAGACTGAAAAAGACATTCCTAATTTCGTGAATACCAATTCAGATATCAGATACGACAGTACCTGGATGAAAAAAGGAACTTTACCTGTTCGTTTGGATTCACTTGCATTTACAGGTGCTCCCGGAACATTCATTGCTCCCTTCATCGAAAACAATATGTACACGATGGCTAAGATCATGGGCGAACAATCACGTCCCGATTCACTGAAAGCAAGTCATGTCTTGATAACTTTCGAAGGATCACAGGCCGGTGGTAAACGTACAAAGGAAGCAGCCAAGAAACTTGCCGATAGTTTGCTGGGTGTAGCTAAGAAAGACCCTAAAAAAATGCCTCTCCTTGCAATGAAATATTCTGACGATCCATCAGCCAAAACAAATGTTGGTGACATGGGATGGTTTGCAGATGGAACCATGGTTCCTTCATTCAACAACGCATGTGTGAATGGTAAAGTTGGCGATGTTGTCCTGGTTGAATCACAATTCGGATATCATGTCATCAATATCACAGGTAAAACTGCTCCTGTTAAAAAAGTTCGTATTGCAATCGTTGCCCGTAAGGTTGAAGCCGGAAATGAAACTTTCGCTAAATCATACAGTGATGCCAGTTCTTTTGCAGGTGAAAACACTACAACAGAAGCATTTGAAAAGGGTATTACCGCCAAGGGTTTGAATAAACGTACGATGGAACGTATCCGTCCTAATGATGGTCAACTACCCGGTATAGAAAATGCACGTGAAGTAATCCGTTGGGCATTCAATAAGAAATCAGAAAAGGGAAATGTTTCTCAGGTATTCGATTGCACCGGAAAATATGTTGTTGCTACTTTGAAAATGATTCGTGAAAAGGGCATTGCTCCACTGGATCAGATCAAAAATGACATAAAGACCCTTGTAATGCGTGAAAAGAAAGCCGAAGTAATAATGGCTAAGCTTGACAAGGTTGCTGCCGGCAAAGACTTTGGTCAAATGGCACAAACACTGGGTGCTAAGATTGACACTATTCAGAATATCACCTTTGCTTCTCCAAACCTTCCTTTCTATGGCCGCGAACCGGCAGCAGTAGGTACTGCTTTTGGAATGAAAAAGGATCAGATCTCTAAACCTGTTAAGGGTGAAACTGCCTGTTTCCTTATCAAGATTGACGAAGTATCTCCTGCGGCTCCTGCAGTAAACTATGATAATGAGAAATCAGTATTGGTGAATAATTTCCGTTCACGTGTTTATCGTGAAGTTTATCAAACAATCCTGGACAAAACCAAGATCGTTGATAACAGGGTTACGTTCTATTAAACGACTTCTAAAGTATATATTTAAAAACCGTCCCTCAAGGACGGTTTTTTTTGTTTAAAATAGTTCGGTTTTATGTTGAAAGTAGACTTTGTGATGATTGTCTTTGTGTGAGAAGTACTCATGGGATGAATTAAGCCCTTCTGGTATGCTTTTCTCTTTATGATGGGCTTGGATTCTTTTCGGGAATCAAAACCTCTCAGGAGGCTTCCTTAACATGATAATAAGATCGGAATAATATTCACATATCATTAATTGTTGAAGAATAATTGACAGATAATAGACCCTTGCTTAAGCCATACTCTATGGGTATATATTAAGTATGGTTCAAGTATGGCTTAACTATGGCTCAACTATGTGTTAATGGGTGATTATCAGATAGATTTATTATTTGATTAAAACGTCATTCAGAGAGCAATCAAACTACAGTATTTTCTAGATTAATTGCAGGCGATTGGAGTCCTGTTTGATGAAAATAAACAGCAGAATTGTAAATGCCCATAGTGAAGAGCCCCCGTAACTGAGGAATGGCAAAGGGATCCCGATAACAGGTGCCAGACCTATCGTCATGGCAATGTTGATAGCGAAATTCATAAAGAAGATCGCCGCTATTCCATATCCGTAGATTCTCGCGAAGGGGGATCGCTGTCGTTCAGCTACTTTTATGATGCGCGTCAGCAATAGAATATAGAGTCCCATCAATACAGCAGAACCAAGAAATCCCCATTCTTCACCCACTGTACAGAAGATAAAGTCAGTATCCTGGGCGGGTACGAATTTGTACTTTGTCTGCGTCCCGTTTAAAAAACCTTTTCCGATAAATCCACCTGAGCCAATGGCTATCTTTGATTGATTGACATTATACTCTGCCCCCTTTGGGTCGGAATCTTTACCAAGCAATACATTGATACGTGTTTTTTGGTGTTGTTCCAGGAAATGCTCAAATGAATAATCAACCGTAAATGCAAAAGCAGAAGTCAATAAAAAGAGTCCGATCAGAGAAAATATGTTCTTCCGGTTTTTACGGATCAGTAAGAATAGGGCGAGGGCAATGCCAAAAAGGATAATGATCATGGTGATTTTACCGAACAACAAGGTTAAGATGAACAGTATAACTACCCCGATCCCAAGCAATAAATAATTACCCGAAAGCCCTTCACGATAAAGCACCAACAGGAAACCACCATATACCAATGCAGAACCGGTCTCTTTCTGTAGCCTGATAATTACTGCCGGAAGCAGCATCAGCAATACCGGTATCACCTTGTTGTGTAGTTCTTTGACGTTGATATTGAGGGTGCTCATGTATTTAGCCAATGCAAGGGCAGTAGTTATTTTTGCAAACTCCGCAGGTTGAATCCGGAATGAACCTATAGCCAACCATGATTTTGATCCCGAAACCTCGGTTCCGGCAAATATTGTAACCAGTAATACGAAAATTCCTATGATGTATATAGGGTAGGCAAAGGTTGTAAAGAGCTTTGAATCGATCAACAACACCATCAGGGCGATAGCAAAAGCAGACAGGATCCATAGCATCTGCTTGCCATAACGCTGGGTAGTATCCCAGATTTGTGGATGTGCATCGTTAAGTCCCGAAGCATATATGTTAAGCCAACCGATCATGACCAGCGCAAAAAACAACCCGACAAGCGTCCAGTCTATATTAGCGAATAACCTGGGTTGTGCTTTCATTTTCGTGTATCATGTTGAAATCAATCATTTGTTTTTCGACAGCCGGGCGTTTAATTGTACGATTCAGGTACTTTTCGATCATCAGACTGGATATTGGTCCTGCCCAGGTTGCTCCAAAACCTGCATTTTCAATGACAACACAAATGGCAATCTTTGGATTGTCTTTTGGTGCAAACCCAATAAATATTGAGTGTGGTTTGCCGTGCGAATTATCAGAAGTTCCGGTTTTACCACAGATCTGAATGCCATCCATTGCAGCACTTCTGCCGGTACCATTATTAACCACTGCTTCCATCGCCCGGACCATTAAATCATAATGTTGGCGATCGATCTTGGTGGTATGTTTCTCCTTAAATTTTGTAATATAATTGGTTGGTGTATTGATTGCTTTCACAAGATGAGGAACAATGTAGTATCCCCGGTTTGCAAGGAGAGCAGCATAATTGGCCATCTGCAGCGGAGTAGTGAGGACTTCGCCCTGACCAATAGAGACCGAGCGGACTGTCATTGCATTCCATCTTTTATTGTAGAGTTTATCATAGTAACCGATGGAAGGGATATTCCCTTTTTTCTCAAAACTGATATCACTTCCCAGCCTATGTCCAAAACCAAAAGACATTTCATCGTCGTACCAGATCTTGTAAGCTTCTTTTAAACTTCCAAATTGTGGGGCGTTCAAAAAATGATTGAACACTTGCCAGTGGAAGGGGTTGCATGAGAGGGCTATGGCTCCGATTACGTCGTTGGGTGATGCATGGTTGTGCGAACAATTGATCGGGAAAGAGCTGGTACCCTGGCATCCGTAAACAGTCGATGCGGTGAGCGTTCCATATTGTAAAGCTATCAGGTCAAGGGACATTTTAAAAGATGAGCCCGGAGAATACAGACCTTGAATAGCACGGGGGATGAGTGGTTTGAGCGGATCGTTGTATAAGACGCTGTAATTCTTTGCACGGTCTCTGCCTACAAGCAAGTTAGGGTCATACGTTGGGCTGGAAACCATCGCGAGGATTTCACCTGTGGATGGTTCAATGGCCATGATACTCCCTCTCTTGTTTTTCATCAGTAATTCGCCATAAGCCTGGAGGTCGATGTCGATTGAAGTGTATAAAGGTGAGCCGATTACAGCAGCGGTATCGTATTTAGCATTATGAAAACTTCCGACTTCACGGTTTAAAACATCGACCATACGGATTTTCATTCCTTTTTTACCACGAAGCTCTTTTTCGTAATAGCGCTCCATTCCTGAAATTCCAATATAATCGCCCTGTTTATAATAATTGCTCTTTTCAATAACATCAGGGTTTGCTTCACCAACATAACCCAATACATTAGCAGCCGCAGACTGGGGATATTTTCGCAGGGTACGGGTTTGAATAAAAAAACCGGTGTATTTATATAGTTTCTCTTCCAGAAAACCATAGGTTTCCTTGGATATTTGTTTCTCGAAAATTGACGATTGGAAAGGAGAAAAGGTACGTGCTTTCAGCATACGGCTGTTAAAGCCGTCCATATCGATACCAAGCAGACTACAGAGTTCAGCAGTATCAATTTTTTTGACCTGATTAGGGACAACCATCAGGTCATAGGCAGCTTCGTTGATGACCATTAATTTCCCGAAACGATCGTAGATTAATCCACGCGCCGGATATTGGGTAATATTTCTGTATACATTATTATTTGCAGAGAGAACAGAACTTCTATCGATGACCTGCAAGTAAAAAAGTCGCAATATAAAGATAATACCAACTGCGTAGAAAGCCCCTACGATTATAAATTGTCTGTCAGAAAAAGCTCTTTTCATTCAATGCCTGTGATCTGCTAACGATACAACAATACCGATGGCGCAAAGGTAACTATTTTATACGAACATATAATTTGGAAAACGAAAATGACAAACGAAATATCAGGGTTTGCGGGCTTTCTTATTTATCACTATCTCAGGGGTTTCAACAACATTGCTTTTATTTAAAGCGCGGTCCTGAATGTAAATCTGATATTTTATCGTGTCGTAGGGGGATGCAATATTGTTGATAAATAAAGTGTCGGTAATCTCACCACTAATGGCTTTTGTTTTGCCCGCAGGTGTTATATCTGGGATACGACCGTTGAACCAACTTGTATCCGGTTTGCCGGTTTGTGGGTTAGGCGTGGTAAGGATGATTTCTTTAAATGCCCCTTTCTGCTTTTCAAAGTATTTGATGAAAAGATTGAATTGATAAACACCTGTGTTTTGAGCAGCAGTGAGGCCTATATCTCCGTCTCCGTCAGTAAAGGATAATCCAATTACCCCAATCTGATCAATACCTAAAGTGTCTGCAAATTTCTGAAAGGAATTCAATTCTATATGCGGTACAATGGGGTAACTATCATACTTTCTACACCCGTAAGTAAGGATGAGAAGCAGAAATAATGTGATAACCAATGTCGGAATAACCCTGAACCTCATGAATTTGTGTTTAATCGCATTAACAATAGACGCCTTTATCAAGCAAAAGGTTGCTTTCAAAGTTACTATATAAACAAAACTAATAAAAAAAAAGACATCAAAAATCATTATTTCTGACTATCTTTTTAAAGAAGCTGCAAGAATTGTTGTTTTTTTAAGGTGTCTCACCTCGCCGGTAGCCGTATAAACGACTCCATAAATAATATAAATTCCCGTTGATGCTTTGATGTGATTATCAGAAATACCATCCCAGGAAAATGTATTTTCTGAAGCCAGCAATACGTTATCGACGAGCTTTCTGATTTGTTTGCCATTGATGTCAAAAATGATGATTGTCAACAGGCTCCCCGGTTTCTCAGGGCTATATTTTATCAACAGGTTATCATCCCTGCCATCATTGTCGGGGGTAAATTGTTCCGGTTCAAGTGTAAATGTATTCGTTGAGGGATTTTGCGAAACATGTTGAGAGTTTATTTTCCCCGGAGTTGAAAACCCAGCTGTCTCTGCTGCCGAGTGCCAGTTCTCTTTTAAATCGGATACTCCGTCAGGATCAATGCGTTCTAAAGAGACTCCGGCATTCAGACGCAGCATTTGAAAGTGCATGGAAGGACTGAAAGATGCTTTGTCAATCACGGTTCCTGCAGAATCAGCAAGTGTGATGCTGCCTCCTTCATTTGACAGTGACTGGAAACCGTTAGTTTCTATTATCAGAGTCATTGGAAGTAGTGGATATTGTTTGGAAAGCAGGTTTTTGTTCCTGGTTAAAACCCTGTATTCGCCCGGTAAGATAAGTCGACCTTCTTCACTTATTCTGATGGCTGATTTCTGTACTGATGAGGTCGTGTTTTCAACTTTTAAGAATAGTTTGTTTAGATCATAGATCTCAGTGGATCTGTTGTAAATCTCTATAAATTCTTCTTTATCGGGTCCGGAGTCAAACATGATTTCATTGATAATAATGCCTCTGTTTTTTAAAGGAAGCGGTAGCCCGAATTGAATCTGGGTTGGAATTTTTAAAAGATTGCCGACGCAATCTGTCATGATATGATTGATGGTCAAAGTATATATGGTCTTTTTCAATAATGGGTTTGCCAGTTCCAGAATAGCTGAATGATAAAGAGGACCGGTACAAAATACACTTTTGGGGTTGCAGGTTAAAGGTTCAATCGCATATGCTGAAGCGTTCGACATTTGAATTGTGTCAAGCGTTTCGGAGAAAGCAAGACACAAATGCACACTGTCGGTTGGAAAAGCTGAAAGCATTTGTGGTGAGGAGAGATCGGGTCTTAATGTGTTAACTGAATTGATTGTACCCGGAGTACCTCCTTTTGCATCGACGGATGACCTATAATTGGCAACCTCTCCACAAGGGTTTAAAGGATCTATCATTTCCAGCGACCAGCCGCCAGCTTTCTTTGATACATCATCGTGCCAGTCAGATTTGAAATCCAGGGCATGAATGATCTGCCTGTTTTGATCTTTCAAGACAAGAAGGCACCCTTCATTTGGGAGCGAAAGTATATTCAGCGCCAATACTTTTCCATATTTTGTCATCATGAGAGCATTGGAGGCAGAAGTAATGATCAGATATTGGTGCGAGGCTATAACAGTATCGGGCAAAAGTTGTTCTTTACTGCCGGTCTGAAGGGTCCACCTATTAAGGCTCAAAGGGAAAAGTGACCTGTTGTAAAGCTCGAGATATTCACATTCAGGAATTCCTTTTGAAGGAACAGGGTCTGCCATGATCTCACTGATTAAAACATCAAAGGATTGCGTGGGATGATATTGCAGACTAATTTCTTTCTGTGGCATAGTGGTGCCATCCAGATCTGTAATCCCGTCGATGTTTAAAGTGAAGAGTTGGTTGATGGGTAAGGGATTGTTAAAGTCGAGGCGGATAATGGTTCCGGTTTGTTGGTCAGCATATACCGAAGCAGGATGAGTTCCATTGCTCAGAGTGAAATTCGATACTTGTAAAGATGCTGTCTTCTCAATCGGTTTATTAAAATTCAATTGAATCTGATTGTTTCCGGAGACCGAGGACTGCACCAGGAGGGGAGGGGAGGAGTTGTCTGAGTAAGGCTGAACCTGAATATCATCAAAATAGAATCCCGAACTGTTTGATGAGGTGTATCGGCAGAATAATGCAAAGAAACCTGTTGGTAGCGTTGCCGGCTCAACCCCGGAGGCTTCATTTCCAAATAAATTTGCTCCTGTTGGGTCAACAGCAATTTTCCAGTTTCCATTACTGAACCTGACAACTCTGATTCTTACAGAAAATGTGTTTGCAATCAATCCTGCTGTTCCCCTGCATACTTCATGTGTAGTGGAGCCCTCTTTGTAGAAAAGCGTGATGGCATCTAATGAACGGGCTTCACCCAGTTGAATATAAAATGCCTTGTTTGAAAGGGTGGGGATGGCATTATCTGCAATGAGGTAGATCCTGGTATTGTTGTTTTCGGAAGGGGAAAATGACAAATGCACCCAGAATTTCCATTCCATTCCTGAAGTGCAGGTGAGTGGAGTTGATAGATAAGAAGTGTCAAATCCAGAGTTTTTCAAATGAAGTTGATGATAGGCATTGACTTCAAAGTCATTAAAAGTGCCGGTCCAGCATGGATTTGAGGTGAGATCGGGATCACTGAAATCTTCATTTATCTGTGCAGCTGCATTGAATTGAAGCAGGCAGAAGGCCAGAATGAGCTTCAACCGCATACAATAGACAAAAATTGTAAACCAGTGGGTATACATGACCATTTCATTATCGGCCTTATTGTAAGTTGATATTCAGGCAAGACGGCCTTATTCATTGTTATAAATGTAGTCAATTAAATTGGTAATTGCAATGATTAATTTTGGGGGCCTGGCACAAGAATAAAGGTTATTTTAAAGAAAAACCACTTGTTAAATATTCAACACTCGCGTTAAAAAATGTAAATATCGTTCAGCTTGTTTTTAACCATCATGAAAATAAGTATTTTTGCAGCATAATTCTTAATTAATTCAAAACCATGAAAATTGCGGTAGTTGGTGCCACTGGTTTGGTGGGCAGCGAAATGATCAAAGTGCTCGAAGAGCAACGATACATCCCTGTTGAGGAGATCACAGATTTTTATCCTGTAGCCTCTGCAAAATCTGTAGGAAAAGAGATTCAATTTAACGGTAAAACCTGCAAGGTTATCGGCATGGAGGAGGCTATTGCGCTTCGTCCTGATGTAGCTATTTTTTCTGCAGGTGCAAGTACGTCCAAAGAATGGGCTCCAAAGTTTGCTGAAGCCGGCACATTTGTAGTGGATAACTCTTCATGCTGGCGCATGGAAAAGAATGTCCCTTTGGTAGTTCCTGAAATCAATGCAGGGATCCTGACCAAAAAGGATAAGATTATTGCCAATCCAAATTGCTCAACCATTCAGTTGGTAATGGCATTGGCGCCCCTTCACAAGGCTTATAAAATCAACCGACTGGTTATCTCGACCTATCAAAGCGTCACAGGAACAGGCGTAAAGGCTGTAAAACAGTTGAATGATGAGCGCAAGGGGATTGATTCCGACAAGGCGTATCCTTACACCATTGACATGAACCTTTTTCCTCATGGAGGAAGTTTTCTCGAAAACGGTTATACTACCGAAGAAGAGAAACTTGTTGAAGAGACCAGGAAGATTTTGGGTGACCAGAGTATCCGTATTACTGCAACTGTAGTTCGCGTACCTGTTGTAGGTGGTCACTCTGAAGCTGTAAATATTGAGTTCGAGAACGAATTTGATCTTGCTGATGTTCGCCGTTTGCTTGAAGAGATGCCAGGAATAGTCGTTCAGGATGATCCATCTAAAAACCTTTATCCAATGCCTTTGTTTAGTCATGGTAAAGATGCAGTATTTGTAGGGCGTATCCGTCGTGACGAGTCGAATCCAAAGACTCTGAATCTGTGGGTGGTTTCAGATAACCTGCGCAAAGGGGCTGCTACCAATGCAGTTCAGATTGCAGCTTATCTGAAAGAACATAATTTAGTGTAATTTTATATTGTGAAAGTTTACAGGAATATTGCAGATTTTCCCCGCCTGAAACATCTGGCAGCAACTGTTGGTACATTTGATGGTGTCCATCTGGGTCACCGTGAAATCATAAAGCATCTGATTAGAGTTGCCAAAGCGTCCGGCGGGGAGAGTGTGCTGATCACTTTTGATCCGCATCCCCGCCATGTGATTGATCCCATGGGAGATGAAGTTCGTTTGCTGACACTGACGGAAGAGAAGATATACCTATTGAATAAAACCGGCATCGATAACCTGCTGATTATTCCTTTTGATGCTGCCTTTGCTGCCCTAACTTTCGATCGTTTTATCACAGAAATACTTGTTGGCTCCCTTGGAGTCGATCATTTTGTGGTTGGCTACGATCATGCCTTTGGCAAAGGAAGAGAGGGAAATTTTGAAAGATTGAAAGAGCTGGGTGACATTAATGGCTTTATTTGCGAACAAGTATATGAGCAAAAGGCAAATATGGAGGTAGTCAGCTCAACACGGATTCGTAACTTTCTGGCTGAAGGGAATGTCGAACATGCCAATCAATTGTTGGGATACGAGTTTTTTATATTTGGAGAGGTCGTTACCGGAAACCGTCTTGGCAACACTATAGGCTTTCCAACAATCAACCTGGGTCGCTTTGCACGACATAAACTGATCCCTGCAATGGGTGTTTATGCTTCAAAAATAGATATTGACGGGGTCGTTTACATGGGCATGACAAATATTGGTGTCAGGCCAACACTGGATGCTTCTGATTTAACAATAGAAACCCATATCTTCGATTTCGATCAGGATATCTATGGAAAAAAAGTTGTGGTTACTTTTACAGGCAGGATCCGTGAAGAACGTAAGTTTGCAGGACTGAAGGAACTTACAGCACAACTTGCCTTAGACAAGATCAAGGCACAGGAAATCTTTTCCAAATAATTATTTCTTTCTGACAACAATACCGAAGCTACCGATACCATCTGTTATAGGATAGGGAAGTCTGTTTATGATTGTAACCTTTGCCTGTCCCGCGGATTTAAACCGATAATGATTCCTGATGGCAAAATCCATTTTAAGGGTATCCCCAATTTTCTTTCCAATGAATCTGCTCTCTTTATTGCGGACGAGAAGATCGTGTTCGGTAGTGCGTTTTTCACCAGAGGGGTCATCCAGGATAAAAGTTACCGATACTCTGTCGAAAGGAAAATTATCAAAATGTTTGATGGTTGCAGAGATATCATATCGAGCTGCCGTATCGGCAATATTGAAAACATAAGTCAGAACCTGACCCTGTTGCCATTGCTTGTCTTTGAAGAAGGTCTGTTGATCTGTAATCTTTTTTGATCCACAGGAAATTAAAAACAGAGGCAACAGGAGGAATAGACTAATTCTTTTCATTTATACTGTTTTATAAAACTTTGTTCATAAACATGAGCATACAAAGATAGTTGGAACCGTTCTTTGTATTAAATTTGGAAACAATTAAATTCAGTTTTTACACATTGGCTAGACAACAAAAATTTTACGTAGTTTGGAAAGGGCATCATCCGGGGATATATTCCGACTGGAAAGAATGCGAGATCCAGATTCTTGGCTTTGAAGGGGCTCAATACAAAGCGTTTCCTGATCGGGAATCTGCTATTTCAGCTTACCGTTTAGGAGCAGCGGGTTTCTATAAAAGCACAGCCAAGGTTCATGCAAAGTCAACGTCTGTAAAGGATGGTCCTTTAATGAACAGCATTAGTGTAGATGCCGCATGTAGCGGTAACCCCGGGCCAATGGAGTACAGAGGAGTTATTACGGCCACAAAGCAGGAGATCTTCAGAATTGGTCCTTTTCCTATGGGTACCAATAATATTGGAGAGTTCCTTGCGCTGGTTCATGGTATTGCTTTGTTAAAGAAACAGGGAAGCAACATCCCGATTTATTCAGATTCAGTCAACGCCTTAGGTTGGGTTAAAAAGAAAGGGGCCAAAACCAAATTACCCCGTTCTGAGAAAACAGAACAACTTTTTCAGTTGTTAGACAGGGCCGAAGAGTGGCTGCGTAACAATACCTACACCAACCCGTTATTGAAATGGGAGACAGAAGTCTGGGGTGAGATCCCGGCAGACTTTGGAAGAAAATAAAGTGTTAGTTTTCAGATTTTATTTGATAGTTTCAGATATTGATAACCAAACATGTAGAGACGCAATATTTTGCGTCTCAGCGTCATGAAGATCTTTATTAAAATGAGACGCAAAATATTGCGTCTCTACGAAACACCATCAACCAAACAAGTTAAATATTCTTTAATAAAGCCCCTTTACTCTTGGTTTTCCTGCTATAAATTCTTTGAAATAAAAAGGCTCAAAATAGGCCAGGTTCTCGAACTGCTTGTTTTTAAAGCGTTCTTCAGCCAATGGAGCCATATATGTAGCCGAGAATAAATTATCTTCAAGTATCGTGATCAAAGGATTATCCTGAAACAGCTCTGTGAATTTAGCTGCCCCATCTCCAAATAAAAGGATCTGGCGGTCCGGATAATTATCAAAATAGTCAGCAGTAATGATCTCAGCAGAAGTATCGGTAAGCCTGTTCCCGGATGCATCGAAAAGTGCAGTATATACTTCCATCCTGCGTGCATCAATCATTGGAGCCAATAAAGCATTCTGATTGTCTTTACAGACCGGATTGGTGAGTGACTGATACATTGCCGCCCCATCCAGTGTTTCAATTGCCAGTAAAGGCTTATCGAGAGAAAAGCAAAATCCCTTTGCAGTCGAGACCCCAATTCTAAGTCCGGTATAGGACCCCGGACCTTTGCTTACTGCAACTGCATCCAACTCATCCAAACGATAACCACCCTCTTTCATTACCTCTTCAACAAAGAGAGTGATCAGTGCAGAATGTGAATTGTGTTCGTTGCTTTCGTTTAAAGCAATAACTTTTCCATCGCTGCATAATGCAACCGAGCATACCTGTGTTGCGGTCTCTAAACAAAGAATCAATGCCATTGTATCCGGTATTAAATGCAAAGCCTGCCAGAGAATAATACCGAGGCAGGCTTTGCAAAATTAATTAAAAAAGAGGGGTTTTATTCTTTCCCTTCGTATAGTTTAGCTTTTTCGACTTTTATTACCTTGTCGCTATCTTTCAATTTCTTGGTGACTACGGCATAAGGAGCAGAAATGACTTCATCATTTTCTTTCAGTCCACTCAGAATCTGAATGTAGGCATTATCCTGAACACCGGTTTTCACCTTTACCAGCTTGGCAATTCCATTAACATAAACAAAGACAACTTCCTGTTGAGGATCATCAGTCTTCTTAACATTGTTCTGGTCATCCTGGTTAGGCTTTGCATCTTTCTTAACAGCAGAAGCGAGCTTAATTTTGGTACTGTCGATTCTGGTTGTTACAGCTTGAATAGGTATAGTAAGAACGGTCTCAACACGTTTGGTCATGATATCAACATTGGCAGACATTCCGGGACGGAATGGGCTGTATGTAGGTTGATTCTTTGGTTGAAGATCTACATATGATTCTTTCAGTATGCGGACTTTAACATCAAAATTGGTAACCTGATCAGCTGTGAGTCCAACTGTATTTGCTGATGTTGCAATCTCAGTTACAATTCCTTTAAACTTACGGTTTAAATAGGAATCTACTTCTATAAGTGCGGTATCACCTAATTTTACACGAACAATATCATTTTCATTGACACTCACATTGACACGCATCAAATCCATATTGGCAATACGCATGATTTCTGTACCGGCAGAGAACTGAGAAGCACCGGCAACTCTTTCACCCTTTTCAACATTTAATTTTGAAACGATTCCGTCTCCCGGAGCATAGATAGTTGTCTTTGAGAAATTTTCATTGGATTCTTTTACACTGGCCTCGGCGCTACTTACACCGAATTCTGACGCTTTTACACTCTCTTCACCTGCCGTAACTTCCGATTTTGCTTGCTCAAATGAAGAAACAGCCTGATCGTATTCTGCGGATGAGATCGCTTTTTGTGCATAAAGTTTCTTAGAGCGATCAAAGGAATTACTGGCATTGATAAACTGTGCTTTTACCTGAGCAAGACGGGCCTTTGAGTTTGCCAAGTTGGCTTTCTGTGAGTTAAGGGCACCAATTACACGGTCTAAAGTAGAACGATAGATTTCAGGGTTAACTTTTGCAAGAATTTGTCCTTTCTTAATCACGTCACCCTCTTTGACATACAGGTCAATAATTTCACCTGATACGTCAGGACTCAATTTGACTTCTGTTTCTGGTTGGATCTTTCCGTTTGCTGAAACAGTTTCAACAATGGTTCTTTTAGATACCAGATCTGTCGCTACTTTTGTATCTTGCGAAGGGCCGATAGAACCATTGCGTTTGAGTACGACGAGTGTGATTAGTACGACGAGGACTATCGTACCAATAATCCAATAAAGTTTCTTATTATTTTTCATTGTTTTTGTGGTTTGTCAGGGTTATAACAAATGCTGACCTTGATTTAAATTATAAATCAAAGGTCAGAATTTATTTAATTAAATCAACATATCATGAAGAATTATTGCTTATTTAGCGATAAAGGCTTTCCCATATAGAAATCAAGAACAGTGTTACGGAAGAAATATTCATATTTCGCCTGTAAAAGTTCTGACTCAGCAGTGCTCAAATCTTTCTTTGCATTGTTGTAATCAACACCACTCAGTAATCCTACATTAAATCTTTGTTCTGAATAATGGAAAGATTCGCGGGTTGCATTTACTTTTTTATCTGCAGAGAAGTATTTATTTAAAGCTGCTCTGGCATCAGAATACGCTTGTTCAATCGTTTGATTGAGTTGAAGTTTTGCCTGTTGCAAGTCTAACTTTGAACTTTCTATGCCAAGCTTTGCACGTTTTACATTGTTTTGACCCGACAATTTATTGAAAATAGGAATACTCATGTACACACCAAATGATTTCTGAACATTACTGCTAATCTGATCATTCCAAAGATAGTTTGTAGAAGCATAATTTTTAACGTCAGTGTAGACAGGGATATTGGTGCCTTGTGTATAGCCAATTGGTATAGCCGTTGTTGACAATAATTTATTATAATCCTGGGACTTCAGCTTTGTAGTAAAACCTGTATTCATTTGTGCGCTGGCTGATATAGATGGCATTAGGTAAGCATAACTGCGTTTCAACGTCAACTCAGCAGATTGTACACGCAGATCAGCACTCTTTATGACAGGTTGTTTAGTCAGAGCGATTTCATAGATGCTGGAAGGAGTTGCCTGCAGTGCAGATTGATTCAATACCGGAAGATTAGGTACATCGATTTTAAAACGCTCTGATTCCGGAATATTCAGTAACTGGTAAAGTGTTAAATAACCCAGATCAAGGTTGCTTTGAGCCGTAACAACCAATAATTCTTCAGCAGCAACTTGTGCTAAAATATTTAAAAGGTCACCTTCAGCTTTAGTTCCGGCCTCAACCATCTGGCGCATTCTGTTTCCCTGTTGCTTTGTAATATCAACCTGGTTTTCGGCATTGACAAGTTGTTCTTTGTAGAAAAGTATTGCAAGATATTGTGTTGCAATGTTCAATGAAATGTCATCCATCAACTTATCCTGATCATATTTTGATGCCTGTAAGTTGATAGCACTCTGTTTAATGGCATTCATCAGTTGAAATCCATTAAAAATGGTAATGCTTCCTGACAACGACCCTGATACCTGTGCCCCATCATAAAACTGATTGGTAAATTGGTTAACGGTCTTAAAGTTTTTTGAATATCCGGTACTTCCATTCACCCCGGGTAATAAATTCATTTTGGATTGTTGCAGATCAACCTCAGACGATTTTACTGTAAGCATCTGTTTCTTTACCTGAATGTTATTGCTTAATGCATAGTCAATACATTTTTCAAGACTCCATATTTTTTCCTGAGCCTGACTGAATCCTGTGATTAACAGTGCGACTAGCAGCAATGCTGTTTTTCTCATTTGGAAATTATTTTTTAAGATAGTAATGATATTTAGTGGTTATGATGTTGGTTCATTTTAGTTCATTATCAATGATTTTTAATCATTAAATCATGATTCAAAAATAGATAAAATCCAGTTGAATATTACATCGGATTATGCTGATTTGTAATTTTTGACGTCTGAAGCTGCAAAAGGTTACACTCAAATGAAAAAACCAAATTTAAAGATAGATAATTTGAAGGAGTCTGAGTATGTTTGTAGAAGATATATTTGTGTGTTTTTACCCACCATAAATTAATATTTGAGACTATGAAATGGATCGGTAAACTAGTATTCGGACTTCTTCTTTTCCTTCCTTTGCTGGTCATGTCTCAATCTAAAGGACAAAAGACCAACCCAAGACCCAAAATAGGATTGGTATTGAGTGGAGGTGGAGCAAAAGGATTCGCACATATCGGAGCATTAAAGATTCTGGAAGAAGCCGGCATCCAACCCGATTATATTGGCGGAACCAGTATGGGCAGTATTCTAGGAGGATTATATGCAATCGGATATAATTCACAGATGCTGCGTGAACTGATTGCAAAACTCAATTGGGATGAATTATTGACCGATAAAATTTCAAGAAGAAACTTTTCTATCGAAGAGAAGTCAGAAGACGGGAGATATATTTTGTCGTTTCCTGTACGGAGGACCAGAATAGAACTGCCGATGGGGTTGCGCTCGGGTCAAAATGTGACAAATATGCTTTCAAGATTAACAGGCCCGGCTTATCAGTACAAAAATTTCAGTGACTTCCCAATTCCATTCTTTTGTATGGCAGCAGACATTGAGATTGGTCAACAGGTTTTACTCAACAAAGGATACCTGCCCGATGCCATGCGGGCAAGTATGTCGATACCAACACTTTTTACACCTTTGGATTTAGATGGAAGACTATTGGTTGATGGCGGTTTGTTAAATAATTACCCTGCAGATATCATGAAGCAACAAGGTGCTGATATCATTATCGGAGTAGATGTTCAACGAACGCTTTATTCGAAAAAAGAACTGACCTCAATTCGCAAGATTATTGACCAGATGGGGAATTTTTTAAGAAACCAAACGAATATAGAAAACAGAAAATTAACCAATTATCTGATAATGCCTGACCTTTCTCATTATTCCATTACTGACTTTAGTATGGCAGACTCAATGATTGATATTGGTGAAAAGGCAACCAGGGAAATGCTTCCCAGGCTTAAACTCCTCGCAGACTCATTGAATAAGTTGGGGCCTGCACGTCCCAGAATTCCTACTGCTGTTATTCCTAATCGCATTCCAATCCGGGAAATAAAATATGAGGGATTAATAAAAGTTCCCTGGAGAGTTGTTCAAAACAGGATGGGGATTTACGTTGGGGATACGATTTCACAGGATAAATTAACGCTCGCTATAGACAGGGCCTATGCAAGCCAGTATTTTGATATGGTTACCTATAAACTCGAACCGAAAGATGATGGCATTTGTCTTGTCGTGAGGTTGGTTGAAAAAGATTATGGCTTATTGCGTATGGGCGTTCATTATGACAACGATTTTAAGGCTTCTCTTATATTTAATGCCGACTTTCGGAACCTGCTCATCAATGGCACAAAACTCTCTGTGGATATTGGATTAGGGAGTAACCCGAGGTTTTCATTGCTTTATTATCTAAACAGAGGCCGCTGGCCCAATGTCGGTTTCTCTTTAAAAACAAATGCACTTGATGTTTACAGTTTTGATAATCAGGGCGACCGTACTGCTAGTTTCAGATACGCCGAAGTGTTGGCTGATCTCTATACCGAAACTATTCTCAGTAATTCTGTTTCATTGGGTTTTGGCACACAATTTGAATCTTCAGAACTCAGTCCCGATATTTCTTCATTAAGAACAGGACGAATCAAAGAATCTTTTCTGAACCTATCGGCTTTTATAAAAGTTGACACTTATGACAAGGCTTTTTACCCTTCCAAAGGGGGTTCGTTATGGGCAGAGGCCAAGATTGTCAAAGGAATAAAAGAGAAGTCGGTATTTAATCCATCATTGGTATTAGCCGTCAGGTATCGAAATGCTTTCAAGATTTCCCAAAAGGTTTCAGTCATTCCTTCAGTAAATATCGGAATGGCAGTTTCAGATACATTGCCTTACCAGTACCGGAGTTTTATAGGAGGGGCAAATTATGGACAGTTTCATAATCTCTTTCCTTTTGTAGGGATGAACTTTATGCAGCGTTCAGATTATTCAGCACTGGTTGCAGGGTGTGATTTGCAATATGAATTCCATCACAACCATTTCATTATACTGAAATACAACATTGGAAAGACTGAACGCCATCCGGAAAAATTATTGTTGCTGGCAAATTCAATTCAGGGTTTAGGATTGACATATGGCTACAACAGTCCCATTGGCCCTGTAGAATTTACAGTGATGGCTTCGAATTATACCAATAAGACGCTAACCTTTATAAACCTGGGATACTGGTTTTAGTGATTTAGATATTGGCAACCAGTTTAAACCCGATTCCATGAACATTGATCAGTTCAACGGTTGGGTCATCCTTCAGATATTTACGGAGTTTTGCAATATATACATCCATGCTTCTGGCATTGAAGTATGAATCATCACTCCAGATATGTTTCAACGCAACACTGCGGTCGAGAACATCGTTCAGGCTTTCACACAACATTTTTAAAAGATCGGCTTCTTTCGCTGTGAGTTTATGCTCTTCCTTTTCGAACATCAGGATATGCCTGTTGTAATTAAAGGTATAATTGCCAATCTTAAACATATTAGCAACAGCAGGCGGTAGGTCGTTTTGCTGAGCTCTTCTGATGATGGCAGTGATACGTACCAGCAACTCCTCCATGCTAAAAGGCTTGGTCAGATAGTCATCTCCGCCGATTTCAAATCCTTTTAATTTATCTTCCTGCAGAGATTTTGCTGTCAGAAAAAGGATTGGGATCGTTTTGTCGAGTGCCCTTATTTCACGGGCCAATGTAAATCCATCTTTGACGGGCATCATTACATCCAGGATACAGAAATCAAAAATCTCTTTCTGATAAGCATCAATAGCCTCTTGTCCATTGATAAACAATTGTGTATCGAATCCTTTAGCCTCAAGATAAGCCCTGAGAATATTGCCAAGATTGCGATCATCTTCGGCCAGTAATATTTTAAGTTTTTCCTTCTCTTCCATATACCTTTTTGATTAATTGATCAAAGTTAATATAAAAATCATGTTTTTTTAATATCCGAAGGGGAGGAAAATTTTAAATTTAGTTCCCTTGCCCAAATCACTCTCTACATTTATCTTTCCTCCATGTTTTTCAACCATGAATTTAACGTAGCTGAGCCCCAGTCCGAATCCTTTCACATCATGAATATCCCCGGTTGGAACCCTGTAAAGTTTTTCGAAAATTTTCTTCTGATGCGCCTTACTGATTCCAATGCCGTTGTCTGCAATCGTAATCACAATTCCACCTTTAATGTTTTCAGTCGTCACAACAATCTGAGGTTTTCTTGGTGTATATTTATTAGCGTTATCGAGAATATTATAAATAATATTTGTCAGGTGAACCTTGTCGCCAAGCAAAACACTTTCCACCGCCTTTAAATTTGAGGTCAGAGAACCATCACGGATCTCAACCTGGATACCAATATTTCTGATCACATCAGTGATGACCTTATGAATGTCGATCCTGTCTTTGCGAGGTTTCAATTCACCTTTTTCAATGATAGCAGATTGAAGAATCTTCTCGGCCATCTGGCCAAGGCGTTTATTTTCTTCACTGACAATATTGATGTACGAACTCGAAAGCTCTTCAGACTTCTGAAATTCTTTATCCGACAACGCTTCACAGGCCAAGGATATTGTGGAGATGGGCGTCTTGAATTCATGGGTCATGTTGTTGATGAAGTCATTTTTCATCTCCGAAAGTTTCTTTTGCCTCAAAATAGTTGCAATCGTGTAACTAAATGAAAAGAACAAAAGAACGATGAGAATGATTGAAGCACTCAGCATCCATGATAATTTCAACAGAACATATTTGGTCTGGTTTGGGAAATAAATCATGAGGAAATTGGTGCTTGTTGTAGATGTATTTGGATATAAATTATATCGGTAACCTTTTGTCCTCAGATCGTTACTGTAAAGCCCTGTCCGTTCAATGATCATTTGTTTTCGTTCAGTGTTCCAGATGCCAAATTCAAAAGGAGTATTGATGCCTCTGTTTCTGAATTCGTTAGAAAGTATCGAATCAAGCAGTTTGATGTTGAGCCTGTTTTCTATTTGTTTGGGGTAGCGTGATTTAAAAAGATCAAGAAATACCTCGCTCAGGAGCGTAGATTGCTTGACAAGTGCCTCTACATTCTTGCGGCTCATGGCCGGTTTAACAGGTCTGATGCTTTTTTGGAATGATGCTTTATTGGGTTCACCAGTTTTCGTTTTACTGTCGTACTCTCTGTTTATCAGATCATTTGTACTATCCGGATTATTGACAGACTGTTTGTTATGATCTGAATTGGGATCATAGAGCAGCGTTTTCTCATTCCCCTGGTTGACTGAGTCAACACCTATTACAGGGTGTTGCTGAGAGTAAAAAGATTTGTTCAGTGAATCGATTGATGAATATATTGTAGCTCCCTTTTGAAATTTAACCAGTTGGGTGGTGAGTTCCAACTTTTCAAGTTTGTAGACTGTAGTTGAAACGGCATCGTTTACGCTTTTCTCAAAGAGCGTTTCACGCACCGAAATGGCATTTCTGATCCAGAAAAACTGGATTCCGACAAGGGTAATCAGTGTCAGAAGGACTAAAGTGATGATGAAATTTAAAAACTTTCTGTTCATTGTAACAAATGTAGTAGGCCATACGGCTTGTTTACATGGTTTAACAAATTTTAACTTAAATGTTTTAAGCTAATTTTTCATATGTTCCCTAATCATATTAAATTTGTTAACGCCATTGAATTTGTGTGGTTTGTAAATATCCGATTTTTTTCTGTCATTATTTATTCCGGCTATAGGACAAACTTAAATTTACCGATTTTGTTGTTTGTTAGTATCAAAGTGTGGCTTTATCGCACTTTTTTAAATTATGAATGGATAAGAGACTAATTTTGTAACCAATATTCTAAACTTTATTATACATGATTGATTTAAAAGTCGATTTCAGCAATATCCTTGGATTTGTTGATCAGAAAGAAGTTGATGCTTTACAGGCAGAATTGAACCGTAGTCACCAGAAAGTCGTAAATAAATCCGGTGAAGGTAACGATTTCCTTGGATGGGTAGATTTACCCGAAACCCTTGATGAGAAGTTGTTACAGCAGATCGAAAAAGATGCTAAACGAATCTCAAAAATTGCCGACATCTTTGTAGTCATTGGTATCGGTGGTTCCTACCTCGGCGCCCGTGCCGTTAATGAAGCATTAAGTCATCAGTTTGCTCATTTGCTTAAAGACAACAAACACAAACATCCCCATATTGTTTTTGCAGGCAACAACCTGAGCGAGGATTATCTTTCAGAACTGATCGACGTTTTAGATCAAAAAGATTATGCCATTGCAGTCGTTTCAAAATCAGGAACAACTACCGAACCGGCTATTGCCTTCCGCATCCTCCGCGCACACATTGAAAAGAAATATGGCCAGGAAAATGCCCGCACAAGGATTATTGCCATCACAGATAAAGAAAGAGGCGTTTTGAAGAAACTCTCTTTGGACGAAGGATATACATCATACGTAGTGCCTGATGATATCGGAGGCCGTTATTCTGTGCTCACGCCCGTAGGTTTGTTGCCTATCGCTGTGGCAGGTTTTGATATCCGAAAAATGATTGAAGGAGCAAAGGCAATGCGCAAAGCCTGTCTTGCCGATGCTGCTATTTCAGCCAACCCTGCTGCTGCTTATGCTGCTGCCCGCACATCCCTTTACCGCAAAGGAAAAACAACAGAGATCATGGTAGGTTATCAACCATCACTGGTCTTCTTCGTCGAATGGTGGAAACAATTATACGGAGAGAGTGAAGGAAAACAAAACCGCGGAATCTTTCCTGCCGGAGTAACCTTCACTGCCGATCTCCATTCCATGGGACAATATATCCAGGAAGGTCTGCGCATCATTTTCGAAACCGTTATATCTGTTGAAACACCAAAACGGACGCTTTTGGTTCCTGTAGAACCCGAAGACCTGGACGGCCTCAACTTTACAGCCGGAAAACGTCTTTCAGAAGTAAACCGTCAGGCAGAACTCGGAACACTCCTTGCACATGTAGATGGAGGCGTACCAAATATCATTATCAATGTTCCGGCCATCAATGAAAACATCATAGGACAACTGGTCTATTTCTTCGAGTTTGCCTGTGCACTCAGTGGATATATGCTCGATGTCAATCCATTTGATCAGCCCGGCGTCGAAGCATACAAAAAAAACATGTTTGCCCTGTTGGGTAAACCCGGTTACGAAAAACAAGCTGCCGAACTCCGTGCACGTCTGAAATAAACCCAATATTAAGAATTTGTTATGCTGTAGAGACGCAATATTTTGCGTCTCTACGTGTTTTAGTCAACTCCCTAAAAACAAATGTTATAATTCCGGTCAGAATCGACCTTTTATTTCGTATCTTTAGATTTTATATATGAAAATAAAAGGAGGCTTCAATGAATGACCTGTTTTTAAGTTATATGTCAAAGCGTTTGATCGCTGAATACGAAAAAGATCGTGTTCATGAACATAAAACGGAGCCCGGTCCGGTAATTACCATTTCCCGTGATACAGGATGTGCCGCCTCTGTGATTTCTAAAAAGCTTTATGATAAGATCCAATCCACTTATTATAAGGATAAACTAAATCCGGGACCCTGGCAGATTTTAGATAAAGAGGTTCTCCATATTGTTGCCCGTACGTTGGAAGTCAACCCCCTCGAATTGAATTATGTCTTTAAAGGCATCGAAAAGACCGCAATCCACGAAGTACTCGTTTCATTGTCATCGAAATATTATCACAGCGATCTTAAAGTAAGGCATACCGTCATCAATGTTATACGCGGGATTGCAGAACGGGGCCATATTATCTTCATTGGTCGTGGAGCAGTTGGTGTGACACGTAATATTGAAGACAGCCTTCATGTCAAATTGGTTGCTCCACTGGATTGGCGCATCAATCAATTTGCTGCCCGTTACAATATGTCCCACGACAAGGCAGCTGCTTTCATTAAAGAATCCGATCCTCGACGTACTAAGCTGATTGAGTGTTTTGGAGGTAAGAATGAAAACACGCAGTTTGATGTCATTTACAATACCGCAACCCTGTCTCAGGATGAAATTGCAAATCAGATCTTCGCACTGGCAAAATACAAGGGCTTTTTTAAATGATTTTTCTGAAATTTAAGCGATTTTAACAATTTTAAAAGCTGTAGTAAGTGAGATGTCCGATAAAATCGGACATCTGAAATCAATTGTGGCTACATCCATTTATTAAAACCCAATAATTTAAAATTTAATAAGATTTGGATTCCATGATAAGTTATCTAAAGATTTCCAATCATTATCAACATTATTGAACCAGACAATGGTCTTTTTATTCTTGATTTCCCATGCCAACTCTTTAATATGAATATTTTTACCTTCTGGCTCTGGAAAATATGTCAATAAACCATATTGATATTCATACAACTTTTTAGTAAGAATAAATTCATGACAGCAAGTTGATTTACCTAATTTATCTATTATAAACTCAACTGATTTTCCATTTAAAGCTATCTCAGATTTTTTAGATGTTGAACAACCTAAAATCAAGATGCAAAAAAATGTAATTACAATTAAATATTTACCAACTTGGGTGAGATTCATTTAATGTTTTTTTATTTGCAACTTGCTTTTACCCATTTTGTAAAATCCTTATCAAGTTTATCGTTATCAATAAACAAACTATTTTCGATCTCTTTTTTAGATGCAATAATTTCATCCAGTTGCTCGGAAGTTAATTTAAGAACCCCGGCTTCAATTTTTGAATCCGGTATTGTTTTGATTGCCTGAAGAAAAGAAATGTCATTGATTTCAGATATCCTGTGAATCAATATTGTTTTTAACTCTATTGCAGTCATAATCTCAAACTTTATACACAAAGATAGTCCATTTTGAAATGAAGCGGTAGTTGACACCATTAATTCGAAATAAAAGAGGCCTGAAAATAAAAAGGGTCAGCCTTCCTAATCTCAAAATCTCAAAATTTTTATCTCTTCCTGATTTTAATAATCCGGGACCATTTTTCGTTCATTCAAGGAACATTCTGGGAACATTCTGGGAACATTCAGTGATCACCGGTAAACCATTGGTAAACCCTTGGTAAATGACTCCTAACTGTCTCGCACGTGTCTCGCTGGTATTTCGCAGGTGTCTCGCAGGTGTCTCGCACCTGTCTCGCACATATTAGAGCGAGACACCTGCGAGACACCTGCGAGACATGTGCGAGACACGTGCGAGACGCCTACAAGTTATTTACACCTTAACTACCCCTGGTTTACCGATGAACCCTGGGTGTTCCAAGAATGTTCGAAGAATGGTCGAAGAATGGTCTTTCGGTGGTCTATTTTTGATCCGGGTTGTTTATTGAAAAAAAAATGGGGTCAGAAAAAATTTATTTTAAAAAATTCAGAGGTTGTATTAAATTGTACGTTGGGCATAAATATCAATAGTAAGAACTTCATTGTTAATCATTTCCTCATATTCCATAAATATTGGGAAATGCAACCCTGCTAAGAATAACTTGAATTAAGGAAGTTGCTAAAATACGTATTGATGAAAATGTAGGGGCCGCCCTTGTGGCCGCCCACGAGAATTGTAGATAAAAATTATTCAATTTAAAAATAGGTATTATCCATGGGCGGCCACAAGGGCAGCCCCTACATTTTCTACAATACTTTAAAAAACATCAAAGCAAATATATTTGTGATAAAATACAACCAATTGAATAATAGATAAATATAAAAGGAAAAACGAAATTTAAAAGGTTTCTTAAATTCTATCGGACTGATGGATTTCTTCTGAGGAGATTATCGGCGGACTGGAGGATTTTCATCCTGAGGTCGGGGGGATAGTTGGGATGGTTTTTCAAAAAGGCTCTGACTGTTTTTGCAGCTTTGGGTGAGGAATGGCCGGATAGCAATGCGTTTAACCAGTCTACGGGAAAAAATATGTCGCCCGTGGAACGGATCTCTTCCAAAAGATTCAGACCGGGCAGGATATATTTTTCAGAAGACGGCTCCCTGAGGGGATGGTTGAGATAGCCCAATGCTTCTGAAGCCCATGGCTCATGCTCTCTCATTTTCGGATCTGCAAGTTGCTTGAAAAACAGATCGCGTTCTTTCGGATCGGCTGATAGCGAAGGCAGTAAATAAACAAGCCGTTCTTTTAAATCTTTGTCTTTGATGCGTTCGATCTGGGTTGCAAGTATTTTTTTATTATCCGGATAGTTGCGTAGTGCCAGCTCGCAGGCAATGATTCTGTAGTCGTTATCCGAAAGTTTCAATCCCGGGATGGGGTGCGCACCTGACCAGATGGCATAAAGCGTATCAATTCCTTCTGTGTTTTCACGTGACGTATAGATCAACGCTTTCAAAAATGTTGCCTTAAGACTCTTCTTTTCAGTTGTATTTAGTTTGGTCAGCAATAGCTCCGACAAAGATTCTGAAACAGTGTTTTTTTGCGTTTGATCCAGGAATTTCCAATAAGTCATCTGGATATCGCCGACCAGGAAATTGATCAACTGTTCTTCTTTTTCCTCTTTAAGAGACGAACAAAGCGTGTTGAAATAATCAGTAGAAGCAATGTTATTGTTGATCATCATCTCGCGCAAAGAGAGCCAGGCGGTAGCACGTAAAAGCGGATCTGTGATGGTTTGTATGTTTTTGATCAGGTAGTCTGTGCTTTTGGGATCGAGTTGAAAATAGCCGTATCCCCGTTCTGTGCTGTTGGGCAGGATATACAATGGTTCGATCGGCACTGAAGGAAGAACCGAAACCGTTTTTTTCATGAAGATTTCTTTTGAAGTCTGTCCTGATTTTCCACCCATCGTTACTGTCAGGTTTTGAGGCCAGATCCGGTTTTTACCCGAGGGATCAGTTTGATAAACAGCGATGCTATAACTATAAAGTACAGACAGTGAGCAGGTAACTGCATAATGCGGCATCCCGGACTCTTTAACCCAGACATTGCTCCATGCTTTTAAATCTCTGGTTGAAAACTTTCCAAGAATGGAAATCAGATCATCCCAGGTGGCATTTCCAAACCGATAAGACTGTAAATATTTCTGTAACCCTTTCTGAAGCTGATCTTCGCCCATGAGTTGTTCGAGCTGATTCATCACAATCGGAGCCTTGTGATAAATGATATTTCCATAGAGCGAACCGGCCTCGGCGAGGTTATTCAATGTTTGTTGGATCGGGTTGGCTCCCTGGGTACGATCGATCGCATAGGCGCGGGTCTGATGTGCCAACAGAAAACGCAGTTGATGGTTCATCCCCGGATACATGGGATTGACGATTTTATCTGCCATAAAATTGGCAAAGACCTCTTTGAGCCAGACATCATCAAACCATTTCATGGTGACCAGATCGCCAAACCACAGATGTGCTGTTTCGTGAGCAATCAGGTTTGCGCGGTTTAGTTCGTCTTCCTGCGTTGCCGATTCATCCAAAATCAGTCGTTGCGCGTTATACAAAATGGCTCCGGGATGTTCCATGCCTCCGTACTGAAATGAGGGGATGGCAATAAAATCGTATTTTCCAAAGGGCTGTTTGATGCCGGTATATTTTTCCATCCAATCAACCGACATAAAGACCTGTTTGAAGATCGAATCGGTGTTTCGTTTCATTTTCAGTGAATCAGCTTCGCGGTAAAAGAATCTGTAGCTGATATCGTTGTGCTCCTTTTCTATGGTTTTGAACTTACCTGCTACAAATGAAAAAAGGTAGGTGCTGATGGGTTGGGTGGTTTCAAAACTAACGAGCGGTCTGGTTCCTCTGATTTTAGAACGGGTTTGTTTGCCATTGGCGGTGGCGACCCATCCTTCGGGAATATCAAGATCTAAAGTAAAGCGGGCCTTAAGATCGGGCTGATCGAAACAGGGAAACGCGGTTGAAGCTCGTGCCGGAACGAATAGGGTATACAGAAATTCTTTGTTCCGGTTGAGGGATTGTTCTCCAGCTTTGAAATCTAAAATGAAGAGATTGTGTCCTTTTTTTAGAAAAGCAGCCGGGATAATCAGGTGCCCGTTGATGTGTTGCCATTTTACCGGATCTCCGTTTTCTGTCGTGATCTTCCTGACAGAACCTATCGGGACATTGAAATCGAGAATGAGGGGATTAGTGTTGGTTTTAAGCTCCAAATTCAACCACATATTACCATAAATGGTTTCAGATAATTTTTCTGGAATATAGAATGAAAGCTGATAATTAATATCAGATAGATTAGCCGCTCTTTGCAATGCCAGTTGTTTAGAAATCCCTTTTTCGGGGAGAGGTTGTTGTGCTTTGATCTGATAAAAGGGAAATAGTATCATCAAAAAACAAAAGGAAAGTTTCAGAAGGTGTTTCGTTAAGTTCATGATGCGTAGCGTTTTTATAGTGTTTTCAAAACCTGATGGATAATTGCAGCAAAATGAGCGTATTCGAGTTGATGGATTTTGGCGGCCAGTGAATCGGGGGTGTCGTTGGTTTCTATTTCGCAGTGGGCCTGGAAGATGACCTGTCCCTGATCGTAATGTTCGTTGACATAATGAATCGAGATGCCGCTCTCCTTTTCTCCGGCTTCGATGACGGCTGCGTGGACTTTGTCGCCATACATTCCTTTGCCGCCATACTTTGGAAGGAGTGCAGGATGAATATTGATGATCCGGTCGGGGAAAGCATGGATGAGCGAAGGGGGAAGGAGCCATAAAAATCCGGCAAGCACTACCAGATCGATTTTTTCATCGATCAGGATACCGGTAATAACTTCTGTTTGGTAAAAATCTTCACGGTTAAAGACCCGAACCGGAATATTTAATGCCTTTGCCCGCTCGATTACAAATGCATCTTTGCGGTTTGTCAAAATCAGCACAACGCACGCCTCGCTGCTTTCGGAAAAATATTCCGCAATAGCCTGAGCGTTTGAACCATTGCCGGAAGCAAAAATTGCTAATCGTTTCATCATTTGAGATATAATTTCTTTTTGCAAAATAACACAATAAACCGATCTGAGAAGGCATCGTTTGATTTTTTAATTTAAACCATTAACAATCAGTTGGAATTAAAAAAAAGGAAAAAGCCTATAATCAGGAAATACCGCTAATACTGGGATTGGGGCATAAAAGGCGGGAAAACAAAGCCATACAATAGTTAACACTATTTTTTTTTCTGTAAATTTTGGTTTTAAGCGATAAAATTCCTTTCTTTGCACCCAAGAATTAAAAAAGGAGAAAAATGTCTGACATTGCAACAAGAGTAAAGAACATCATCGTCGACAAGCTTGGCGTTGATGAAAACGAAGTTACACCCGAAGCTAGTTTTACTAACGATTTGGGAGCTGATTCGCTTGATACTGTTGAACTCATCATGGAATTCGAAAAAGAATTCAACATTGCCATCCCTGATGATCAAGCTGAAAAAATCGGCACTGTAGGTGACGCTGTTACTTACATTACAAATAATAGCAAGTAAGAAATTAAATTGCGATTAAATGAAGGTAAGACGCGTAGTTGTTACCGGTTTAGGCGCGCTAACTCCATTGGGTAATAATGTTCCGGATTTTTGGAACGGCTTAGTCAATGGGGTTAGTGGTGCTAACACCATTACGAAATTCGATGCATCAAAGTTCAAGACACAGCTAGCCTGTGAGTTGAAAAACTTTGATCCGTTAAAATATTTTGACCGAAAGGAAGCCAGAAAGTACGATCCATATGCACAATATGCTTTGGCCGCTACTGAAGAGGCCATCACCGATTCGGGAATTAATCTGGAAACTATCAATAAGGATAGGGTTGGCGTAATTTTCAGCTCCGGTATAGGTGGAATCCTCACATTTTTTGAAGAAGTTGTACAGTTCGCAAAAGGAGATGGTACTCCAAGATTCAGTCCGTTTTTTATTCCCAAGATGATCTCTGATATTGCAGCAGGTCATATTTCGATAAAATACGGATTCAGAGGACCAAATTTTGGTACTGTGTCAGCTTGTGCCTCTTCTTCTAATGCCATGGTAGATGCCTTAAACTACATCCGCTGGGGAAAAGCCGATATGTTTGTTGTCGGAGGTTCAGAAGCCGCAATCAATGAAGCGGGAGTTGGCGGATTCAATGCATTGCATGCACTTTCACAACGAAATGATGATCCTACAACAGCTTCTCGTCCATTTGATCTTGATCGTGATGGTTTTGTGATTGGTGAAGGTTCAGGAGTACTCTTTTTCGAGGAAATGGAACATGCCATCAGCCGTGGTGCTAAGATCTATGGTGAAGTTGCCGGCGGAGGTATGTCTGCTGATGCTTATCATATGACCTCTCCGCATCCTGAAGGTTTGGGAGCAATCCTGTCAATGCGTGCAGCTGTTGAAGATGCAGGTTTTAAACTGGAAGATATTGATCATATCAATACGCACGGGACATCGACACCACTCGGTGATATCGCAGAGACAACAGCAATCGTGAAATTATTTGGCGCTCACACGTCAAAGATCCTGATCAATTCCACAAAATCGATGACAGGTCATTTACTTGGTGCTGCCGGAGCTATTGAAGGAATTGCAACGTTGCTTTCGGTTAAAAACGATATCATTCCACCAACTATAAACCATTTTACTGATGATCCGGGGATTCCGGCTGAAGTAAATATCGTATTCGGAAAGGCTGAAAAGCGTACCGTTAATGCTGCCCTGAGTAATACCTTTGGTTTTGGTGGCCATAACGCTTCTATCATATTCAAGAAATTTTCTGAATAAACCTCATTGAGCCTACACATTAGAATAAAGCCTTTAAGGGCCTACTTCTCCGGAGATCGGCTACTAATAAATGGGATAAAAAATATTTTCGGGTATTATCCCGAAAATATTTTTTTATATAAACTTGCTTTTCAGCATAGGTCGGTTGCCCAACAATCGCTTAATGGAAACAAGGTAAATAACGAACGCCTGGAGTATCTTGGCGACGCTATACTGGGCGCCATAGTGGCCGATTACCTGTTTAAAATGTTTCCCTTCAAAGATGAAGGCTTTCTGACAGAGATGCGGTCTAAAATGGTTAGTCGTGTCCAGTTAAACAAACTGTCTCAAAAATTAGGCATCGACAGATTTATCCAGACTGCCGGTGAAAACAACAATCATTTCCGTTCGATCAAGGGTGATGCTTTCGAAGCATTGATCGGAGCCATGTATCTGGATAAAGGGTATAACTTTACGAAGCGGATAGTGATTGGTAAAATCATCAAATTTTATTTTAACATAGAAGATCTCGAAAATACGGACACTAACTTCAAGAGTAAGTTGATAGAGTGGTCGCAACGTGAAAAGAGAAATGTTGAATTTATAGTGATGGCCGAAAAGGGGACAGGATATAACAAACAATACATTGTTGAAGCGCGTATTGATAAAATTTCTTGTGGCGAAGGGTGTGATTTTTCTATAAAAGGAGCCGAACAGGGAGCCGCCGAAAAGGCCTGGAACTCGATCAGTTCAGATATTATACTGTAAGAAGTAATAAATTTATATCCTTTTGAGAATTTCTTGCGTTTGATTTGTAACTTTGTCTGGAAATTAGGATAAGTATCGATGGCTACAAAAAAGATGAGATTAGATATTGCTCTACAATATGACTATCTTGTCGTGGGGATTAGTAGTCAGCTGAATGAACATCGGCTGGGCTATAACCTGAACCAATCGTTAGGAATTGACCTTAAAAGACTTGAAGATCTGCCAGCCTATTTTGAAAAGGAAAAGAAGATTCGTCCCTTTCCCTTGTATACTGACAATTGCAACGAAAATTTCAAAGTTTGTTTTCTGCTTACCTGCATGAATTTTGGCATTAAGCTTTTTCCACAGTTGAAGTATTACGATTACCTGTTTTTATATGAAAATCCTGCACCGGATTGGACCGAAGAACGCGTAATCAGCTCAATCAGGAAAATCACCAATGTGCAATTGGCCAAAAAACTATCATCGGATGAAATTAAAGGAATTAACATGATATTGATTGACCTTGAAATGCATCTGCAAGATATTAAAGCAGCAAAAAAACTAGAACAGAAATCGACGGAAGATTAGTCCCGGATTGGAAATAATAATCAAACAACAAAATAACTGAATGAAGACAAAGATAGTGGCCACGATTGGGCCGGCCTCCAGAAGTAAAGACGTATTAAAATTGATGATTGAGGCGGGGGTTGATGTTTGCCGTTTAAACATGTCGCACGACACACATGAAGAGCATGCCAAAACAATTAAAGTAGTTGAGGAAATCAACCTTGAATTGAATTCGAATGTAGCAATACTTGCTGATTTACAAGGGCCTAAAATTAGAATAGGTGTCATAGAAAACGATAGCATCCTGCTTGAAAATGGTCATGAGCTGATACTCACCACCAAAAAATGTATTGGAAACCTGGAAAGGGTTTATATTACCTATCCGCATTTTGCCAAAGATGTCAGCAAGGGCGAAGGTATCTTGCTTGACGATGGCAAGCTTTTACTCAGGGTAATCGATTCAAACAATATTGACACGGTCAAAACTGTTGTTGAACATGGTGGAATCCTGAGTTCGCGCAAGGGTGTTAATCTACCCAGTACAAAAATATCATTGCCAAGTCTTTCAGAAAAAGATCTGGTTGACCTCGATTTTATTCTAAGCCACAACATTCACTGGGTAGCCCTTTCCTTTGTTCGTTCGGCTGCCGACATCATCGAACTGAAACACATCATGGCTTCAAAGGGGATCAAGAATGCACCCCGCGTCATTGCCAAGATCGAGAAACCAGAAGCGCTCGAAGATATCGACGCGATAATCCGCGAAGCAGATGGCATCATGGTAGCCCGTGGCGACCTTGGGGTGGAAGTTCCGCTGGAACAGGTTCCGCTGATTCAGAAAATGCTGGCAAAGAAATGTATTGAAGCTTCTAAGCCTTGTATTATTGCCACGCAGATGATGGAAGGGATGATTACCAATATCCGTCCAACCCGTGCTGAAGTCAACGATGTGGCCAATTCCGTACTTGATGGAGCCGATGCATTGATGCTCAGCGGAGAAACTTCTGTTGGTGAAAATCCGATTGATGTTGTCAAAGTGATGAGCAGGATTATCTGCAACAGTGAGACGTATGAAGACATCTATTTTAAAGCCCACAAGCCCATTAATCTTCATGCCGACCGTTTCCTGTCCGACTCTATTCTCTTCAATGCCTGCGAAATGGCAAAGAATGCCAATGCCGATGCAATTATCACTCTGACCCATTCAGGGTATTCTGCTTTGCGCATTGCCAGTCACCGTCCAAAAGCTCACATCTATATTTTCACAAACAACAAGACTTTGTTGAACACGCTTAATCTTGTATGGGGTGTCAAGGGATTCTATTATGACAAGTTTATCAGTACCGATCACACGATTGAAGACATCAAGTATCGTTTGCGTAAAGATGGTTTTGTAAACGAGGGCGATATGGTGATCAATACTGCCAGTACCCCATTAAGTGATTTTGGTATGACCAACATGATCAAACTCAGTTATATCTAACAGATATTTTTTATTTGAACGAAGGCTGCTGAATTATTTTAGTGGCCTTCTTTTTTAAAACAGCATTTTGAATATGAAAGCTATTTCAACCATATTGCTCCTTCTGCTTTCAAACACATTTATGACCATTGCCTGGTACGGGCATCTGAAATATAGCCAGATGAAATGGTCGCAAAGCCTGGGGTTGCTGGCGATTATTCTGATTAGCTGGGGGATTGCTTTCTTTGAATACTGTGCCATGATACCCGCCAACCGGATTGGTTTCAAAGAAAACGGCGGGCCTTTTACTTTGTGGCAGCTAAAAGTTATTCAGGAGGTGATAACGTTGACAATCTTTACTATTTTTACACTTGTGGTTTTTAAGAGTGAAACATTGAAATGGAACCATATCGTGGGTTTTATTTGTCTGGTTCTGGCCGTGTTTTTTATTTTCAAAAAGTAAGTATTGGACGATGAAGTTTGGTGCAAAATATAAATCGGGAATTTTGGTGGGAATGCAGATGGTGTGTATTTTCTTTTTACTTGTAAAAATACCTTTCTTGCATAGTGACCTCTGGGCATATATTGTTTCTTTTGCTGGAATGTTATTGGGTACATGGGCTGTTTTGAGCATGAAGTTAGACAATGTCAGAATTATTCCTGATGTTAAGCAGGATGCCCGGTTGGTTATGTCTGGCCCTTATAAAGTCATCCGTCATCCTATGTATAGTGCGGTTTTGCTTACTTTTCTTCCCTTTGTACTCGACAGGCCGTCACTCTTTCTGAGTATTGTTTTTCTGTTGTTGTTGACAACACTTGTCATCAAATTGAATTATGAGGAGTCATTGTTAAAAAATCATTTTAAAGAATACGAAGAATATTCTAAACATTCGTGGCGGTTAATTCCTTATATTTATTGATTATTTATCTGACCGGGTTTTTTATAAGAACAATTAAAACAAATGAATATGAAGAAAATTAAAAGCCTAAGTGGAGTTACGATTATTCTTTTTGTAGTACTTTGTCTCTTTTTTTAGTGATTTACATTAAAAGAGACGCAAAATATTGCGTCTCTACGTGTTAATAGCGTATAAATATGGTTCAATATAGATTAGAACCTTTTAAAATGCCGACTTGAATTGCTTCAGGAAACGCACATCATTTTCAGAAAACATCCTTAAATCCTTGACCTGGAATTTCAGGTTGGTGATGCGTTCAATCCCCATTCCAAATGCAAATCCGGAATAGACCTTTGAATCGATGCCACAATTTTCGAGAACTGCAGGATCCACCATCCCACAACCCAGTATCTCTACCCATCCGGAGTGTTTACAGAAGCCGCAGCCCTTCCCTCCGCATAGATTACACGATATATCCATTTCGGCCGAAGGTTCGGTAAACGGAAAGTATGACGGTCTCAGGCGGATCTTGGTATCGGCGCTGAACATCTCTTTTGCAAAATAGAGCAGTGTCTGTTTCAGATCGGCAAAGGAGACATCCTTATCGATGTATAATCCTTCGACCTGGTGAAAGAAACAATGTGCTCTGGCTGAGATGGCCTCGTTGCGATAAACTCTTCCGGGGAAGATAGAACGGATCGGCGGTTTGTTGTTTTCCATCACACGTACCTGTACAGAGGAAGTGTGAGTCCTGAGGGCAATATCCGGATCCTTCTCGATAAAGAAAGTGTCCTGCATGTCGCGTGCCGGATGTTCCTGTGGAAAGTTCAGCGCTGAGAAGTTATGCCAGTCATCTTCAATCTCGGGACCTTCTGCAACATTGAAGCCAAGCCTTGAAAAGATTTCGATGATCTCTTTGCGGACAATGGAAATAGGATGATGAGAACCAACCTGACCCAGATCGACAGGCAAAGTGATATCATTGACAGACTGACTTGCAATAGGTTGTGATTCAAACACATCTTTGTGTGCATTGATCGTCTCCTGCGCTTTATCCTTCAGGTCGTTGAGCAGAACCCCGATCTCTTTGCGCAGCTCTCCCGGAACATTTTTGAATTCACTAAACAACTCACCCATAACACCCTTCTTACCCAGGTATTTGATCCTGAACTGTTCCAATTCTTCTTTGTTCTGTGCTTTAAAAGCTTCAATTTCTGCTAGTAGCTGCTGTATACGATCCTTCATGATGATAAAAAATATAGAACGCTGATTAAATAACGGGAGTAATCTTCATGGATAATGGCTGAACGGGTTTATCCTGTGAATTGGTGTCAACGGCAGCAATCAGGTCAATGACTTCAAGGCCTTCGATGACTTCACCAAAGATGGTGTATTCACCATCAAGATGTGGGGTTCCACCAAGGGTTGAATAGGTTTCGATTTGTTCCGGAGTGAACTCTTTACGCATCTGACGGGCGGTGTATGTCAGTTCCTGTGCTGTGAAAGGACGTCCCTGAACGATATAAAACTGAGAACCGGCTGAGTTTTTCTTTGGATTGACATGGTCACCCTGACGGGCTGCTGCAAGAGCGCCTTTCTTGTGGATGAACTCAGGTTTGATCTCTGCTGGAAGGGTGTAGCCGATGTCGTCAGACAGTCTGGTTGCGCCACCGCCCTGGATCATGAAATCCTTGATCACCCGGTGCCATGGTGAGCCGTTGTAATATTTCTCTGTTACCAGTTTGATGAAATTATCACGGTGAAGTGGTGTTTCATCATACAATTTGATCTTCATAGAACCCAGTTCTGTTTCGATCAGGAAGATATTGTTGTTTTTCATATTGCGCGTTATTTATTTATTCTGTTTTTTTAATTTCTTTATTTTTCAATACCCTGACCTTCATCACGATATTTTCAAGGGGGCGGTCGTTTTTATCTGTTGCTGTCAATGCAATCTTCTCGACCACATCCATCCCTTCAACCACCTCACCAAAGATGCTGTAGGAGGCATCCAGATGTGGCGTACCACCGATAGTCTTATAAACCTCACGTTCAGCCTCGGGAATGACATATTGTTTTTTCTCTTTATACAGACTATCCGCCAGCAATGACAATTGTTTTATCTGTCTGTTATAAGCAATGGTATCGTTTTTCTTATAACCCGCCAGCCGCTCTTTCAACGCAGCATTCGATGCGATATAATTCCACATCAGGTTTGTTTTTTGCGCCGTGTTGATCCTTTTTTCAACCTTCTCCAGTCCGGCATCGTCATAAACTTTTCCAACAACGATATAAAATTGTGAAGCCGAAGAGGCCCTCAACGGATTCACATCATCGCCTTCTCTTGCCGCAGCCAGCATTCCTTTCTTATGAAAAAGCAACGGGTTATATTCAAAAGGAATCGTGTATTTCGGACCACCATCACCCAATAGCTGTCCGGGCTTGGCTATCTTCGAATCAGGATCACCCCCCTGGATCATAAAGTTTTTGATCACACGGTGAAAGAGCGTCTCATTTAAATACCCTTTCTTTGCCAGCCTGACAAAGTTTTTGGTATGCAAAGGTGTTTGATGAAACAGTTTGACACGGATGTCACCATGTGTTGTGCTGATCAGTATGATGGGATCTTTCCCGGACCCTGCAAACAGATTGCCGGCCATAAAGCATACAAAAAACAGGAGAACTAACTTTTTCATGACACACTTCTTTGATAAGAGCCTGCAAATTTACGAAAAATGTGGTTAGCCTTTGATTATCTGCCTGACATCTTTTCCAGATAGCATGTGCGGCAGAGTGGTTCATAGTTGTCGGTCTCACCAAGCAACACAAGTTCGCTGCTTTTAACCAATCTGTGCGTGTATTGTGCCAGTTCTCCGCAATTCATACAAATGGCATGAACTTTGGTAACATATTCTGCAATGGACATCAAGGCAGGAATCGGACCAAAGGGGCGCCCCATGAAATCCATATCCAGTCCGGCAACGATAACCCTGATCCCTTTGCTGGCAAGTTGATTGCAGACATCGGGGAGCTGGTCGTCGAAAAATTGGGCTTCATCGATGCCAATTACGTCGGCATCGTTGGCATAGAGCAAAATCTGTGATGCATTTTGAACAGGGGTGGAGGTGATGGCTTTGGCATCGTGTGATACTACATTAACCTCATCATATCGGGTGTCTATGGCCGGTTTAAAGATTTCAACCTTCTGACGGGCTATACGGGCACGGTTGAGCCTCCGGATCAATTCTTCGGTTTTTCCTGAGAACATTGAGCCGCATACGACTTCAATCCATCCCCGGTGATGGTTTTTATTGGCCTTATTTTCTAGAAACATTTATTATAATGCGATTTAATCAATATCTTTATTCCTTTATTTGAATTAACAAAAATATTGAAATTCTTTAACCCACGAACAAAAGATTATGGATAAGAAGGTTTTAATGAACGAAATATTAACTTTATTGAATAAAGTTAACCAACATGCACAAATTTTAGGGCAACTTCCCAATATGGCACGCATTGATGTTGACTTACTTCTGAGCGAAATCAGACAGGTTTACGATAAGACCCTCGATTTGCAAATAAAAATGGAAGCAAGCCGTCAGGAACCCAAACCGGAAGTAAAAAGAGAAAATCCTTACATGCCGGTCCCGGAACCCACTCCTCCGCCAATAATCCATCATGCCCCGAAAGAAGAAGAGCCATTGTTGTTTCCTGAACCGGAAATTGTAAAGCCGGCACCAACAGTTGTTTTTGAATATACCCCACCGCCAAAAGTCGAGATTCCCGTAGCTCCGGCACTGGCTCCTCTTGTGATTCCGACCCCTCCCGGACAGCCAAAATCATTGCACCAGGCTTATGAAGAACAGACTGCAGATCATAGTATTGCGGCACGCCTGCAATACAATCCGATCAACGATCTTCGTTCGGCCATCGGGATCAACGATAAGTTTCTGATCATGAACCAGCTTTTCAAAGGCTCGATGGAACAATACAATTCGGCAATCGAACGGTTAAATGGTTTTTACAACTATGAGGATGCCGAGATTTTCCTTGGAAGTTTAAAGATGCTGCACGACTGGGCCGATGATTTGCCTGCCAACGAGAAACTGCTTCATTTTGTGAAACGCCGCTACCAAAAAGAGTAGTCCTTTTTTCCGTAATTTTGCGCTTCCTATTCCACACATACTTTTGATCATTATGGCCAAGCTATATATTGTACCTACCCCTATTGGAAATCTTGAGGATTTCACCTTCCGTGCCGTTCGCATCCTGAAAGAAGTCGACGTCATTCTTGCCGAGGACACCCGCGTGACCGGAAAACTGCTGAGCCATTATGGTATTGATAAAAAAATGATGCCCCATCATCAGCACAATGAACACAAGACCGTAGAATACATCGCCGGGATGGTAGCAAACGGCATGAGCGTTGGACTGGTGACAGATGCCGGGACACCGGGAATTTCTGATCCCGGATTCATGCTTGTTCGTGAATGTCTCCGTCAGGGACTTGAAGTTGAATGTCTACCGGGCGCTACAGCATTTGTGCCTGCACTGGTCAATTCAGGACTGCCTATCGACCGGTTTTTGTTCGAAGGCTTCCTCCCGCACAAGAAGGGCAGGCAGACCAAGCTGAAATGGCTGGCAGTGCAACCCTATACGACGGTGTTGTATGAATCACCCCACCGTTTGTTGAAGACCCTCGAACAGATTGCAGAATTCTTCGGCCCCGACCGTAAAGTCAGCGTAGCCCGTGAGTTGTCTAAAATGTATGAAGAGAATGCCCGTGGAACTGTCGTTGAGGTATATGGCCATTTTTGCAACAAACCCATCAAGGGAGAGATCGTCATTGTGATTGAGGGCTTCAATGCAAAGCTGGATAGTCCACAGTTTTCAGAGGAGTTGGAAGACGAGGACCTGGAGCAGAATGAATTATAATCAGACCTTTTAACCTTTCAGGCATTATGACCTATACCTATGAATATCCAAGGCCGGCAGTAACGGCAGATATCGTACTCTTCTCCCGCTTTGAAGACCGGGATTATGTGTTGCTGATTCTTCGCAAACATTACCCTTTTGAAGGGTGCTGGGCATTACCTGGCGGGTTTATCAATATGGACGAAACCCTTCTTGAATCAGCCCTGCGGGAGCTTGAAGAGGAAACCGGATTGGAAGGAATAGCCCTGAAACAATTTCAAACTTACGGAGACCCTGGAAGGGATCCCCGTCACCGAACCATTACAGTTGTTTTTACAGGCCGTTGCGACAACTTACCCGAAGTAACAGGCATGGATGATGCCAGCGAAGCTAAATGGCATCCCGTTGATGACATACCCAAACTTGGATTTGACCATGACATTATCTTAAAGGATATCCTGAAGTTAATGGGGACCAGTACCATGAATTCTTAAAAGTCAAACAAAATGATCGGTAAAAAGATTGATCAGAATCTGTGCATTGTATTAGTTACAGCAAAAATCATTACACCAATCATTACAACAATGTAGGTTGCAATGATAACGATTGTCATTATGCCAATATATTTGAGATGGCTTTTGAGACTTAACAAGGCTTCAGTCAGAATTGCTGTTTCTCTGAAGGCAACGGCTTTAGTGATATTGTTTGAGAAATTATTCAGATAAATGACCGGCATCACATAAACAGCTGCAAAAATAACATAGATTAAACCTAAAAATCCCATCGGGAATGGGAAATAACTTGTGGTTTTCATCACACCTGAAAAAGCAGTAAAGACAGTTATGCCTGACCCCGCAAGCACCATAAACCCTATTCCAATAAATCCAAGTATGGCCAAAAATTTGGCCCATTTTGCTGCAGTGTTCAGGTACCCGAGAGACTCCATCGTGATCTGAGGAATCATTGGCGGTTTGGGATTGCCTGTTTCCAGTCCCAGTGTGTAATCGTTATCTTCCATTTTTTCTGGTTTTATAATTTTTTGTTAAAGATAATTATTTAAGTATCACACATGATAGATATTAAAATTAAATTCACTTCCTCCTAAAAAAGCAAATTCGGGAACATTCTTCGATGAAGTTTTGAGTATAAATTGATCATTGTTTGATATTGATTCAAACCACCAGGTATAATAGGTAGTTCCTGGGTAATTCTTCGGTATTGGATTGGGGTTTATCCGGTGTACATGCACACCAACCAAACACCAATAAGCTACCGATAAAAGACCAATCCTTTATCAATATCCGTTGGTCGTTTTCATCAGTGTTTGATTATTGCCGTTTTTTCATCAAAGTTTTATCGAAGCTTGTTGTAAAAATGGCTAAAAAAGTTTTAAAAAAAATCTAACCGGCATAGGCAATAGTGACAACAGAGATGCGGCAATTGCTCTCTTTCTGAAGGGTTGCGGCACAAGATTCTATCGTTGCGCCGGTCGTAAAAACGTCATCAACCAGCAGGATGTGTTTGCCTTCGAGTTGTTCGGGATGGGGAACTGAGAAAATCTCCTTCACATTTTCCCAACGTTCAGATTGTGTTTTACGGGTCTGGGATTCCGATTCACGGATGCGAAAAAGCAGGTTGGTTTCAACCGGAACGTTTAATGCAATGGCCAGCCCTCTTGCAAAGACCTCGCTTTGGTTGTAGCCGCGTTTTTGTTGTTTCTTTTTGAAAAGCGGGACCGGAATGATCAGATCCACCGTGTTATATGGCGACTGGTTGGCCAGTTTGTAACCGTAAATCTTGCCCAAAAACGTTCCGACCTGGTGTCGTCCCTTGTATTTGAAACGATGGATCATGTGTTGTACCCTGGAGCCCTTGTTGAAATAGAGGAAAGCAGCAGCGCCTTCGACCGGCACCCTGCCCCAAAAGGCCTGTTCCATGGCGTTTTCAGGGGTGAGATGGAAATTGGTGTAGGGGAGGAGGAGAAGACAGTGCAGACAGATCTCGTCATCGGTTGGAGCCAATGCATTGCCGCAGGCCTGGCACAGCATGGGGAAGAACAGATTGACAATATCATGCAAAAAACCTTTCATACCGCACCTGTTTTTTGATCTTCTATCAAAGATAATCCCGATTCTCAAAACTGATACATTTCAGCATGGAATTATTTTTCATGGTTTTTTTTGGATTATTGCAGAAAATGTAGGGGCCGCCCTTGTGGCCGCCCATGGATAATGCATGTTTTAGAATTTTAATAATTTTTATCCACAATTCACATGGGCGGCCACAAGGGCGGCCCCTACATTTTCAACAATACACGTTTAAGCACTTTCTTTTCCTAGGGTTATTCTACCGGCAAAAGAAAAACAAAATTGAAACAGTTTCCATTACTTCGCGGTTTTCGAAGTATCTTTGACTAATCAAAACGGTTTAAATGTCGGAGAATATTTTAGAGGTACACGATTTAACGGTCGAATTTCATACGGAAGATGCTATAGTAAAGGCTGTTGAGTATGTGTCGTTCTCTATTAAGGCAGGTCAGACCCTTGGAATTGTGGGCGAATCAGGCTCGGGGAAGTCTGTCTCGGCGCTCTCTATCATGGGTCTTCTCCCCGAAAAAGTTGCACAAATAAAAAGTGGTACAATCCGTTTTTTTGATGGAGATAAGGAGGCTGTTCAGCTTTTAACACTTGGCGAAAAACAGATGCAGTCGATCAGAGGAAACCGGATCGGGATGATTTTCCAGGAACCGATGACCTCGTTGAATCCCGTGATGCGCTGTGGAAAACAGGTTGCAGAGGTGTTGATCCGTCACAAGGGTGTTTCAAAGCATGAAGCAAAACTGGCTTGTATCAAGTTGTTTGAAGAGGTTTTGCTGCCAAGACCCAAAGATATTTTCGACTCTTACCCACATCAGTTGTCGGGTGGGCAAAAGCAACGGGTGATGATTGCCATGGCGCTTGCCTGTAATCCAGCCCTGCTGATTGCCGACGAACCTACAACTGCACTGGACGTTACTGTTCAGAAGTCTATCCTTGATCTCATCCGTCAGTTGCAGAAAAAATATGGCATGGCCGTCATCTTTATCACGCATGATTTGGGTGTGGTGGCACAGTTGGCGCATGAGGTGGTTGTGATGTATAAAGGCCAGATCGTGGAGCAGGGTTTGGTAAAAGAGATCTTCTTAAATCCCGTACATCCTTACACGAAAGGATTGTTGGCTTGTCGTCCTCCTTTGGGTAAACGGCCCGAACGGTTGCTCAGTGTTGCAGATTTCATGGGTGAAGCTGCATCAACTACATCAAAAGAAGATCAGCAGTTAAAAGAAAAACCTGCCGGACGAAAAAATGTGGCTATTTCGGTGAGAGAGATAACGCATGAAGAACGCAAGCTAAGGCTTGAAAAACTTTATTTGAAAGAACCCCTCTTAAGGGTTAAGAATCTTAAGACCTGGTTTCCGGTTACTGCCGGTTTCATGTCCAGGACCAAGGGTTATATAAAAGCAGTAGATGGGGTCAGTTTTGATGTCTATCCCGGAGAAACGCTCGGTCTGGTTGGTGAATCGGGGTGTGGAAAGACGACGTTGGGGCGCTCTATATTGCGGCTGGTTGAGCCTTCGGAGGGAAGTGTAGAGTTTGAAGGACAGGATATTGCGGTATTAAAGCCTGAAGCGCTGCGGAATATGCGCCGGAATATGCAGATTATTTTTCAGGACCCCTATTCTTCACTCAACCCGCGTATGACAATCGGGACGGCTATCACGGAACCCATGTTTGTACATGGAATGTATGGCAATGACGATGCAAGACGTGAAAAGGCAATGGAACTGCTTGAAAAAGTGCAGTTGAAACCTGAGCATTTCCATAGGTATCCGCACGAGTTTTCGGGTGGACAGCGACAACGGATTTGTATTGCAAGGGCGCTGGCGCTGGAACCCGGTTTTATTATTTGTGATGAATCGGTCTCTGCGTTGGACGTTTCGGTACAGGCGCAGGTTTTGAATTTATTGAATCAGTTGAAAAAGGATTTGGGTTTCACCTATATTTTCATTTCGCACGATTTGAATGTGGTAAAATACATGTCGGATCGGTTGATCGTGATGAAAGATGGCCGCATTGTTGAGCAGGGTGAAGCCGATAACCTCTATTTAAATCCGGAAACGGCTTACACGAAGGGATTAATCAATGCCATTCCTACATTGATTAATTCTTGATTTGTAATTTATATTATTGAGAAATTTATCTGATAATAATCATTTCACCCCTTCGGGGTTTATTGGTTTTTTACGCATTTGCTATAATCATTTCATCCCTTCGGGATTGAAGAAAATGCCGAAGGCATGAAATGATTATAGCAAGAAATTCGGTTTCGTAATTAAATGCCGAAGGCATGACATGATTAAAACGTTAAATACAATAATGTTTTATATCAAAATCGTTCTTAATTGTAAATGACAATAGGAATTATTACATTTGAACTGTTGTCTTTACTTATGTTGATCTGCAAAAATAATTGTAATGGATCATACTATTAATTTTTTATATCATGAAGTCGAAACATAGCAAAAAAAATGTCGCCAAAAAAGTAATCAATCTTGGTAAGAATCCTTTCATGCGGACAGTATTGGATGTGTTCTCACATAGTCCGTACAGAGGTTTTAATTTTAAACAGGTCTCATCGGAACTGGGTATTTCAGATAAGCCCAGCCGTATCATGGTCAGCAATATCCTTGAAGAGTTGCTGGCAAATGATGCTATCATTGAGGTCCATAAGGGCAAATATAAGCTCAATCCCGAACTGATTGAAGAAAAAGCGCCAACAAAAGATGTGATTGGCAAGGTCGATATGAAACAAACCGGAAAGGCCTATGTCATGGTGCCTGGTGCCGATGAAGATATTTTTATTGCATCCAGTAACGTCTATCATGCCTTCCATGGAGATACGGTGAGGGTGAATCTGTTTCCAAACCGCAGAGGCAGGAAACCTGAAGGCATAATCGTAGAGGTGATCGAAAGGTTCCGCAAACAGTATGTTGGCATTTTGAAGATCACTTCACATGTCGCCTATCTCCATCCCGACGAACCCAATATATTGATGGATTTTATCGTCCCGAAAGACAAGTTGATGGATGGCAAGAACGGACAGAAAGTTGTGGCTGCCATTTTGGAATGGCCCGACGACTCCATGTATCCTATTGCTGAGGTGATTGCTGTTTTGGGTACTCCCGGAAATAACGATGTTGAGATGCAGGGGATCCTTGCTTCCTATGACTTCCCGGTTGCCTTTCCGGCCAACGTGGAACGTGAGGCTGAAGAAATTCCAGAAGCCATTCCAGAGGAAGTGATCAAACGTCGTCGCGATTTCAGAGAGGTCTGGACATGCACCATCGACCCTGAAGATGCAAAAGACTTTGACGATGCACTGTCGTTGAAAAAACTGGATAATGGTAACTGGCAGGTTGGCGTTCACATTGCCGATGTTGCTTATTATGTCATTCCGGGTCATCCAATTGATGCGGAGGCTTATGATCGGGGGACATCTATTTATCTGGTTGACCGGACTATTCCGATGCTGCCTGAGAAGTTGTCGAACAAGGTGTGTTCACTCCGCCCTCATGAAGACAAGCTTTGTTATTCGGTGGTTTGGGAGATGGATGATCATGCCAATATGCTGAACGAATGGATCGGGAAGACCATCATCAATTCGAGTCGGCGCTATGCCTATGAAGAGGTACAGGCCATGATCGAAGGGGGTGAAGGCGACTTTAAGTCTGAACTGATGACGCTCAATAAACTTTCAACCCGTCTGCGTGAGGAGCGGTTTAAACTTGGATCGATTGCATTCAGGTCGACGGAAGTGAAGTTTAAAATCGACGAACAGGGTCATCCGATTGAAGCATGGATCAAGGAGCAGAAAGAGGCCAACCAGCTGATTGAAGACTTTATGTTGCTGGCAAACAGGCGTGTTGCCGAACACATTGGGAAGGTAGATGCCAAGACGACGCCAAAGACATTTGTTTACAGGGTCCATGATGAGCCCAATCCGGCCAAGATGGCAACATTCATAGAGTTTGTTGGTAAGCTGGGTTATCCGATTAAAACGGGTTCTCAAAAGAACTTGTCTGCATCGCTCAATAAATTGTTTGAGACTATTTCGGGTAAGGCTGAAGAGAACCTGATCGAGCAGATTGCGGTACGTACGATGGCAAAGGCAGAATACAGCACACAAAACATTGGCCATTACGGTTTGGCGTTTAAATATTATACCCATTTTACATCTCCCATCCGTCGTTACCCCGACCTTATGGTTCATCGTTTATTGGAGCGTTACATGGAAGGTGGCAATTCTGTCCCGATGCATGAATACGAAGAGAAATGCGAACATTCTTCGGATATGGAAAGGCGTGCTGCCGAGGCCGAAAGAGCTTCTATCAAATACAAGCAGGCTGAGTATATGCTGGATAAAATCGGCAAGGAGTTTCCGGGAGTCATATCCGGTGTCAGCAAATGGGGGATCTATGTGGAAATCGATGCATTTAAATGTGAAGGGATGGTTGCTTTACGGACATTGATGGGCGACAACTATACGCTGGATCAGGAGAATTATCGGGTTATCGGTCAACGCAGAGGCAAGGTTTATCGCCTTGGTGATCGCGTTCAGATCAAGGTAATGAAAGTTGATCTGGCCAGGAAACAGATGGATTTTGAGCTTGTGGAATAAGAGTGAAATGATTTTTATTTCGTAGAGACGCAATATTTTGCGTCTCTTTTCATGTAGATATGTGTTACATTGAGACGCAAAATATTGCGTCTCTACCTAGATACCCTTAACCTTAAACACATATACACCGGAACCTATATTATACAGCGCCTTGTCTTTTTCAATTTGTATAAACCGGATCTCTTTTTGACCCGAAATAGCTTTGCCACTTTCAGTTACAGCATTGATATTTGTTGTGGGCAGATAAACTGTGGCAGTAGTATTTACCGGAACCTCGACTTTCAACGTAAAGAACCCGTCTCTTTTCGTCCATTCACTTTTGATCATCCCGTAAGGAGAAAGATAGGTTGTCTTTGCCTCTGAAATATCACCCACTGTCTCGGGCCGGATGATGATGTTCTTAAAAGCCACCGTTTTCTGATCCTGTTTGATGCCACCCAGTCCGGTATAGAACCATTCCATGATATGGCCCAGCATCAGGTGGTTGTTTGAAACTTCTTCGAGAGCAGCCCACGATTCTGTAAGCGCAGTTGCTCCTTTCTTCAGCTGAAAACCATAGCCGGGAATATCATTTCGGTAGTTCATGTCGTACAATAATTGTGACTGTCCACCCTCTTCCAAAGCCTTCACCAGAAAGTGAAAACCTATATCACCAGCTGTCAAAGCCTTTCCAGATTTATTGATGGAAGCAACCAGGTTATTTAAGACCTCTGCTCTTTTGTTTTCGTCAACCAGTCCTACACACAAAGGCATCGACATGGCTGTCTGGCTGCCTGTGGAATAGACATTGGTTTCAGCGTTAAAGAACTGATCGCTAAATGCTTTCTTTGCTTCAACAGAAAGATCATTCAACTGTTTAGCATCGTCTTTTTTATTCAGTAATTCCGCCATCTGGCTTAAAAGGGTGATGTCGTAGTAATAAATGGCCGTTGCCGTTAGCGCTTTAGGTGTAAGTTGTGCCTCGCCGGGAAACTTTGGTCCCAGGTCATACCAATCGCCCAATCCATGAGAAACGATATGATCTTTTGCTTTTGTTCCCAGATAATCGACATACTTTTTCATCATAGGGTAAGCCGTTTTCATCACCTCCTTGTCGCCATACCACTGGTAAATCATCCAGGGAAGAATGACCCCGGCGCTTCCCCATTCCGGAGAGTCACGGAAGCCACTATCGAAATGAACATATTCGGGAGCAATGTCAGGGATTAAACCATTGGTGGTCTGCGCATCAGTCATGTTTTTAATCGTCTGATCAAACAGGAGATATAAATCGGAATTGTAAAACATCGATCCACCCATCAGGAAGGTCTGTTCGAGCCAACCTAATTTTTCTCTGTGAGGACAGTCTGTGACCACGCTTTGGGTATTGCTTCTGATGGCCCAGTTGATCAGGTCATAAGTTTGATTGAATTGCTGGTTGGAGCATTTGAATGTACCACTTTGGGGTGATGAATTGGTGGTATGTAACAACTTCAGATCAACCATACGGGGTAAATCAGTTACAATAGTTTTATCCGTTGCATTGACTTTTGCAGGGACAGCGCCCTCAACCATGCAGTATCTGAAGCCATAATAGGTAAACCGTGGTCTCCATGTTTCAATTCCATTACCCTTCAAAGTATATGTAAAATAGTAAGGTCCGCCTGAGGCCCGTTGATTGATTGTCTGATTCTTAGTGATCAGTTCTCCGGGGGTCACCTTGATGACTTGTCCCTTTTTCCCTTTCACCTTCAGTTCGATAATTCCTGAAGCATTCTGGCCGAAATCATATAAATATTTTCCGGGTGAAGGCTCTGAGATTTTCTTTACCGAAATGACATTCCTTACTTGGAGGGGATAATCAGTCTCTGCAACAAGCTTTCCTTTTGGCGCTTCAACCAGTAATGCACTGTTCCAATTGGCATCGTTAAAAAAGGGACTGTTCCAACCCTTTTGTTCAAGTCTGGCATCATAATCTTCACCACCATAGATGCTTGTGAATTCAATGGGGGAAGATGTGCATTTCCAGTCGCCTCCCGAAACGATTACGTCTTCAGTCCCATCGGCGTAAATAATCTTCAGCTTTGAGATCATCCTGGGCATACCATACGTAATGACCAACTTGCGATACCGTTCACGGTTGATGTTATGAAATCCGTTTCCAACGATCACGCCTATGGTATTTTTGCCGGGCTTTAACTGACCGGTAACATCATACGTATTATATAAGATCGTCTTGTCGTAATCCGTCCAACCCGGAGCAAGGAAGCTGTTTCCTGTTTTGACTCCATTGATAGATGCTTCGTATTGTCCCAATCCGGAGATAAAGAGTTGAGCGGTAGCAATTTTCTTCGTGATCAGAAAATCCTTTCTGAACATGGGTACTACCGGTCTTTGGAGTGCCAGTTTGCCTGCCTTGTCACCCGAGCCATGGATTCCGGGGACCAGTAACATAGAGTCTTTTAAGCGTTCATACCCTATCCAGTGTGCATTGCTCCAATCTGATGGATTGTATAACCCGGTGCTGAACGTAGCGTCTCCACTCCAGGGAGATTCTATCCCCTGACGGTTCCAGACTTTTACTTTCCAGAAATACTTTTTCCCGGATTGCAATGGCCTGCCATTCAGTTCAACCAAAATGGACCTGTCGGAAATGACCTTCTTTGAATCCCAGATATTTCCAAGATCCAATTTCAATGAGGCGATATTATCCGCAACAAGAATCCGGTAAGCAGTCTGGCTCTGATCTCTCTCTGCCGATTTAAGGATCCAGTTTAACCTTGGATTTTTGTTTTCAACCCCCAATGGGTTCACCTTGTTTTCACATTTCAGATCAGTGATGGTCAATATGTTTTGACAGAATGCAGCTGAAATGCAGCTGATGAATATGATAAAAAGAGCGGTGGTTTTTCTCACGAAAAATAGTTTTATGATGATTTTATAATTGGGTGCCGTTTTTAAAACAATAAAAATGCATTAAATTTTCGCCTTTAACAATTATTGAATAACTGAATAAATATGACTGTTCATAATGCATTTCTGTATCAAATGTATTATATTTACTGAAACTTATTGTCATACATTTTCACAAAAAAGAAGAATATATAACAAACTGTTTAACTGCTTGTCTTAATACCTAAACTTTAGTACGGGTTAAGAAAAACTACATCACGTAGAGACGCAATATTTTGCGTCTCTACACATCTACGCATTACCCATTCACCGCCTGGAATTGACGTTTTTGATTGGTCTGCGAATATTTTAAACTGATCAAAAACTTTATTGCAAATGCAATCATATCATGGAACCTTTTAACAACCCGCAATTACAACTCGCCTACGATTTCGTACAATATACAGATCAGAATATATTTCTCACAGGGAAGGCAGGCACCGGAAAGACTACATTTCTGCTTAATCTGAAAGGGAAACTGAATAAACGAATGATCGTTGTTGCCCCTACAGGAGTGGCAGCAATTAATGCGCATGGTGTAACGATTCATTCCTTTTTCCAGTTGCCATTTGGTCCCCATATACCTGTTGATGAGAGTCATAAAACTGCTGCTGAAATCAGACAGGACGCATATAGTCAGGCCAGTACCAATAAATTCAATCGCGATAAAATCAATATCATCCGTAGTCTCGATCTGTTGATCATTGACGAAATCAGCATGGTCAGGGCCGATGTACTAGATGCCATAGATGAGGTGTTGCGCAGATACAAGAACCGGTATAAACCTTTTGGAGGTGTTCAGATACTGATGATCGGTGACCTTCAACAGCTACCACCTGTTGTGAGGAATGATGATTGGGAAATATTGAGAGACTACTACACCACAATGTTTTTCTTTGGAAGCAAGGCTTTACAAAAGACAAGTCACATCCCCATCGAACTAAAACACATATACAGGCAGAGCGATGATCGGTTTATCGGCCTACTCAACAAGGTTCGTGACAATAAAATTGACGAAGAGACACTTCAGGCATTAAACAAGAGATACGTTCCAGGGTTTGCCAATGATTCCGATGATGGTTATATCACACTGACCTCCCATGTGGTCCAGGCTCAGAAAATCAATGAAACAAAACTTGAAAAAATTCCAGGAAAAAACCATAGTTATGCTGCTATCATTTCAGGAGAGTTTCCGGAATATAGTTTTCCAACCGACAATGAATTGCTTCTTAAGATTGGCGCCCAGGTGATGTTTATTAAAAATGACATCTCTCACGAGAAACAGTTTTACAATGGTAAAATCGGAAAGGTTGTGGGCTTTGAAGATTCACAGATACTGGTGCAATGCCCTGAAGAAGATTTTCCGATAAGTGTAGCGCCTCTGGAATGGAACAATTATAAATATTCCATTGATGAGGGGACCAAAGAGATCAAAGAAACTTCTATCGGAACATTTTTACAATATCCGTTGAAGCTGGCCTGGGCCATAACCATTCACAAGAGTCAGGGTCTCACTTTTGAAAAGTCAATCATCGATGCCAATGCAGCGTTTGCCCATGGACAGGTATATGTGGCTTTGAGTCGTTGCAAGACCCTGGAGGGAATAGTGCTCAATTCACCTATCTCACCTTCTTCAATTAAAACCGATTATACGATTACTGCTTTTACTCAGGAAGCAGAACAAAATCAACCCGATGAGGTGAAACTTGAGACAGCAAAACAGGCTTATCAACATACGCTGGTGACGGAGTTATTTGATTATTATCCTATAGACCGCAGGATGCGGGCACTGAGTAATATCTTGAGTGAACACAAGGCCAGTCTTCACGATAAGTATCGTGATACGTTTTACGCCATGAGTGATTTGTTGAAATCTGAATTGGTGGAGGTTTCCTTTAAATTCGGTAATCATATCAAACCCTTACTCGTCCAACAGGCCAATATTGAAGAGAATCCTGCACTACAGGAGCGCATCATGAAAGGATGTTTATATTTTCATGAAAAGACCAATTCCATCATATATACGGTTTTACAAAGCACTCCTCTCGAAACAGATAATAAAGCGGTCCGTAAAGCCATTTCAGACGCAATAGAAAAATTATTGCAGGAGACCAATGTCAAGCTATTGTCTTTAAAGGCTTGTATGAAAGGGTTTAACATGACCACTTATCTGGATGCCAGGGCAAAAGCAGTCATTGAAAAACCTGAAACTAAGCAGCAAAAGAAAGTTGCAGAAGAATGGGTATCGAATGCAATCCCTAATCCCAAGCTGTATGCTCTGCTGAAGAAATGGCGGAACAATAAGGCAGAAGAAAACAATATCGACCAATACATGGTGCTGCAACAGAAGACATTGGTTGAATTGGTTACTAAACTTCCAGTTACCAGTCATGAACTTAAACTGGTTAAAGGTTTTGGGAAGGTCAAGACCATTCAGTTTGGCGAGGAGGTATTGGCTATCATCAAGACATATTTATTTGATCATCGGGCAGATTATCCAAATGTGCCGCATGAATCATCGGTTCCCTATGTATCTCCTTTGGCAGAGGAAATTTTAGAGGAGACTGTAAAGAAACCGGCAAAGGCGGTTAAGGTTAAGAAAGAGAAGATCGACTCTAATTTGGTTAGCTTTGAATTGTTCAAAAGCGGACAATCAATTAAGGATATTGCTTTAGAGAGGGGCATGACGGTTTCTACAATCGAAACACATCTGGGGAAATATGTTGAATCAGGAGAGATTGATGTTCAAACGATTATCTCTAAAGAAAAGATAGATTTGATTTCAGAGTATTATTTAAGCAACCCACTGTCCGGAGCTGGACAGGCCAAAGAGGCTTTAGGTGACGGCATCAGTTACAGCGAGATACGATTTGTCCAGAAGCATCTGGCATATCTTCAAAAAATAGGTATGGAGTAAAAGCTGTTCAAAAGCCGACACTTAGAATTTGATGAATTATGTTTTATAATACTTTCACCCCTTCGGGGTTCAGAAAGGAAATCATGATATTGCTATAATACTTTCATCCCTTCGGGATTTTCCACAATCCCGAAGGGATGAAAGTATTATAGATTAATGCATATCCCACGCAGAACCCCGAAGGGGTGAAAGTATTATATATTCAAAAAAAACTTATTCCGTAACAATAAAATTTTCCACAACCTTTGAAATCAACGTTGCCGGGGTACATTCGGTGACGGTTACTGTGACATAATCGCCGGGTTTGTAATCGTGCGCTTCAAACACAGCGACCTTATTCTGGCTTGTACGTCCAAAGAGGAACTTATTGGATCGCTTGCTAAAACCTTCGACCAATACTTCAAAGCTTTTTCCAATATCCCGACGATTGCTTTCCAACGACAACTGTTGTTGCTGATCGATGATTTCCTGCAGGCGTCTTCCTTTTACTTCTTCCGGAACATCATCTGGAAAACGTTTGCTTGCAGCCGTATCCGGTCGCTCTGAATATTTAAACATATACGCCAGATCAAAACCCACTTCTTTCATCAAACTCATTGTCTCCTGATGGTCCTCTTCAGTCTCGCTGCAGAAACCTGCTATAATATCAGTCGAAATAGTGCAGGAAGGAATCCGACTTTTGATAGCAGAGATCCGTCCTAAGTACCAGTCCCGGTCATATTTTCGGTTCATTTTAGCCAGCATCCGTGTAGAACCACTCTGCACCGGCAGATGTATTGCCTTGCAGACATTCGGATAGCGGGCAATCATATCAATTAATTCATCAGAGAGATCTTTCGGATGAGAAGTTGCAAAACGAACCCTTAACAATGGATCAATCTGTGCCACCTTTTCAATGAGCCCGGTAAAAGAAAAACCATCTTCTTCACTTTCCCATTTATATGAGTTCACATTCTGCCCTAAAAGTGTCACCTCCCGATAACCTTTAGCAAACAGATCGACGGCTTCATTTATAATAGTCTGTGGATTACGACTGCGTTCTTTTCCGCGGGTGTAAGGCACAACACAATAAGAACAAAAATTTTCGCATCCCCGCATGATGGAGATAAAAGCAGAAACCCCGTTGTGGTCAAGCCTGATCGGCTCAATGTCTTCATAGGTTTCGGAAGAAGAGAGTAATATATTGACTGCTTTCTGTCCATCTTCCACATAAGTCATCAATTTTGGCAGGTCACGATAAGCATCGGGTCCGGCTATTACCGTAACGTGAGGTTCTTCAGCGAGCAGTTTGTCCTTCAGTCTCTCAGCCATACATCCCAACAAGCCAATAATCAGTTCAGGCTTCTTCTTCTTCAACGACTTAAACTCACGCAACCGGGCACGGACGCGCTGTTCAGCATTGTCGCGTATAGAGCAGGTATTGACAAAAATGACATCAGCCTCTTTAATATTCTCAGTAGCTTCGTAATCGGCATCCTTCATGATGGAGCCAACTATTTCGCTATCCGAAATATTCATTTGACATCCGTAGGTCTCAATATATAATTTTTTCTTAGACACGTTCGTTCGAAATTAAGTGTGTATCAATGAATCCCTCAGGCTTCAACCTCAAAATAGATTCGGGTACGAAATTACACAATTTAAACAAAATGAACACACAAGCTTTGGAATTGTTAACATCATTTCGCAAAGGTGTCGGGTCGTGTATCAAATTATTGTTATACTTTTGCAAAACTTTCAAAGTGTTTATTATAGATTATCTCTTTATGACAAAGAATCTTGTAATTGTTGAATCACCTGCTAAGGCCAAGACCATCGAAGGTTTTCTTGGGAAAGATTATTTAGTAAAAAGTAGTTTCGGGCATGTACGTGACCTGTCAAAAAAAGAATTGGGTATAGAAGTTGAGAATAATTTTACGCCTGTTTATGAAATCAGTCCCGACAAGATTAAAGTTGTTAAAGAATTAAAGAAACTTGCAAAGGAGGCCGAAACAGTCTGGTTAGCTTCCGATGAGGACCGTGAAGGAGAAGCCATTTCCTGGCACCTGGTGGAATCACTTGAGTTGGATATGAAGAAGGTGAAACGCATCGTTTTTCATGAGATCACCAAACCTGCCATCCTGCATGCTATCGAAACTCCCCGTGATATAGATTATAACCTGGTCAATGCGCAACAAGCACGCCGTGTTTTGGATCGTTTGGTTGGTTTCGAACTGTCACCGGTATTGTGGAGAAAAGTAAAACCCTCTCTTTCTGCCGGTCGTGTGCAGAGTGTAGCCGTTAGACTGATCGTTGAACGCGAAGAAGAGGTAAGGAATTTCAAAAGCACAGCTGCTTATAGAGTGACTGCACGTTTTGAGGTGACCACTGCTGAAAGGGTGGCTATTATGACTGCGGAACTTCCGAAACGCTTCACAACTAAGGCTGAAGCACTGAAGTTCCTGACTAAATGTATCGGTGCAAAGTTTACCATCGCCGATATAGAAACAACACCGGGTAAGAAATCACCGGCAGCCCCATTTACTACTTCAACACTGCAACAGGAAGCCAGTCGAAAGATGGGTTTCTCGGTAGCCAAGACAATGCTTGTTGCCCAGCAGTTGTATGAAGATGGAAAGATCACTTACATGCGTACCGACTCCACCAACCTGTCCGACACGGCACTGGGTATGGCGAAGAATGAGATCACCAGCATGTATGGTGCCGAATATGTTAAAATCCGTCAGTATACAACCAAGTCAAAGGGAGCACAGGAGGCGCATGAGGCCATCCGTCCTACCTATCTCAATCAACATACTATTAATGGTGACAGTTCACAGCAGAAATTATACGATCTGATCTGGAAACGTACCGTTGCTTCTCAGATGGCAGATGCCATTCTTGAAAAGACCAATGTCACTGTTGACATATCAACTACACCTGAAAAGCTGATTGCCAAGGGTGAAATCATCAAATTCGAAGGATTCTTAAAGGTCTATCTCGAGTCAACAGACGACGAGCCTTCAGAAAAAGAAGAAAATGTACTGCCTCCGATCAAGGTCGGCCAGGAAATTGGATTGATTCAAATGGATGCTGTAGAACGTTTTACACAGCAACCTCCCCGTTATACAGAAGCCAGTCTTGTTAAGAAACTGGAGGAATTAGGAATAGGTCGTCCTTCTACTTACGTACCGACTATTTCAACCATCCAGAAACGTGAATATGTGGTTAAGGAAGACCGTGACGGCATCATCCGTCAGTTTAACCTCATCACGCTGAAGAAAGACAAGATCAAAGAGGAGATTAAAAACGAAAAGACAGGTTTTGAAAAAAATAAACTATTCCCTACCGACATTGGATCTCTGGTGAATAAGTTTTTGGTTTTGAATTTTGGAAATATCCTTGAGTATAATTTCACCGCCAGCGTTGAAAAAGAGTTTGATGAAATCGCACAGGGGATGAAAATCTGGAACGATGTGATTCGTGAATTCTATGGTCCTTTCCATGTGCAGGTTGAAGAGACGATGAAGTCATCTGACAGGGTGAAGGGTGAGAGAGCACTTGGCGTTGACCCAGTGAGCAAGAAGAATGTCATCGTTCGTTTGGGCCGTTTCGGACCCATGGTGCAGATCGGAGAGACTGCAGAGAATGAAGAGAAACCCCGTTTTGCCAGTCTGAAGAAGACGCAGAGCATGGATACCATTACGCTTGAAGAGGCGATGGAATTATTTAAGTTCCCAAGAAATATCGGACAGTTTGAAGATGCAGATATGATGGTTGCCATTGGTCGTTTTGGGCCGTATGTCAATCACAACAAGGCTTTTTATTCATTGATGAAAACAGATGATCCCGCAACAATCACACCGGAACGGGCCATCGAAATCATTGAGGAAAAACGCGTGAAGGATTCACAGAAGCTCATTCTGGAGTTTGCAGAGGATGCTGAATTGAAGGTACTCAATGGTCGTTGGGGACCATATATTGCGCAGGGAAAGAACAATTACAAAATTCCCAAGGGTAAAGTTGCAGAGACGCTGACCTATGCAGACTGCCTTCAGATCATCAAAGAGGCCCCTGCTTCACCGGCTAAGAAACCGTTCAAACGTGGCAGCAAGTAAAAAATGAAATAAACATATTTATTATGTCACCCCTACGGGGCTATGTTTCTTTTATTGTGTTTGTTACAATCATGACGTCCCTCCGGGACTAAAGAAAGATGCAAACGTCGTTGAAGAAAAACCCTTACGGTATTGAAGAATAGTGCCGTAGGCACGTCATGATTGTAACAAAATCCATTACCCAAAACCAGAGCCCCGTAGGGGTGACATTATTATTCGATATATTCAAAATAATGTCACCCCTTCGGGGTTCTAAAATTTAAACTAACTATATTTGCTATAATAATTCCATCCCTTCGGGATTGAAGAAATCAACAACAACTATTGAAGACGTCAACTATCATCACTATATCACATATTACACATAACCATCACAAATATAACACACCACAATCCCCCTGTTAAAAGCTGATCGCATGGAAATATCACTTTTTTTTGAGCCGGTAAGGCAACAAGACATCCCATCAAACCAAAACCTGTTGGCTCACTTCTTCGAAATCTATTCAGAGGAAAGCGATTTTCCTGATCTGGATGGCGTCCAAATCGCCCTGATCGGTGTCGGTGAAGATCGGGGAGCTATAAACAATGCCGGCTGTTGTGATGCACCAAACGAAGTACGGAAATATCTTTACCAACTTTTTGCAGGTCCATGGAATTGTCGTATTGCCGATTTAGGCAACATCAAAAGCGGACACGACATCAAGGACACCTATTTTGCTCTTACAGCTGCGATGGAAGAATTGTTACGGAATGATATCGTGCCCGTCATCATCGGTGGCAGCCAGGATCTCTCTTTCGCCATGTATAAGGCTTATGAAGCTATGTCACAGATTGTCAATATCACGGCTATCGACAACTCATTCGACCTGGGTGAAGAGGAGAAAGATATAAATGCCCGTTCCTACCTGAGCAAAATCATCCTTACCAAGCCTAATTTTCTTTTCAATTATACCAACATCGGTTACCAGACCTATTTTGTCAATCAGAGTGCCATTTCACTGATGCGTAAATTGTTTTTTGACACAGTCAGGTTGGGTGTGGCGCAATCCTCCATGGAAGATGTCGAACCCCTGATCCGCAATGCCGATATGGTCACGCTGGATATTTCTGCCATCAGGATGTCGGATGCTCCCGGCAATCTGAATGCAACACCCAATGGATTCTATGGCGAGGAGGCCTGTCAGATGGCACGCTATGCAGGTTTCAGCGATAAACTGACATCTATGGGGTTGTTCGAAGTTAACCCTTCTTACGATCGCTGTGGACAGACAGCGCACCTCTCCGCACAGATGATCTGGTATTTCATCGATGGTTTTGCCAGTCGCACTAATGAGTTTCCTGGGAAAGTCGTGGATGATTTCTTCAAATACCATGTGTCGGTTAAGGAAAACGAGCAACCCATCATTTTTTACAAGAGCAAGAAAAGCGAGCGTTGGTGGATGGAGGTCAATTGTCCTGAGAATATCCGTGAGAAATATGAACGACATTATATCGTTCCCTGTTCATTTGCAGATTACCAGACAGCCTGTAGCGACGAGGTTCCCGATCGTTGGTGGCAGGTATATCAGAAAATGATGTAATATTTAGAGACGCAAGATATTGCGTCTCTACGCGATAATTAAACCAGAATTTAACGCCACCAATGTCATGTAGAGACGCAAGATATTGCGTCTCTACGCGATAATTAAACCAGAAGGTAACGTTACCAATGTCATGTAGAGACGCAATATTTTGCGTCTCTACACGATAATTAAACCAGAATGTAACGCCACCAATGTCATGTAGAGACGCAATATTTTGCGTCTCCCCGAAACACAGTCTCTACAGTTTCTAAATTTTATTTCTTAATCTCTCTTTTCGGGTTTTTGGCTAAGAAGGCAGACCATCCGGATAAATTGGTATCCGATGTCCCAGTATCCCGTTGAAAATAATGACAAACTGCAACAGCCAAACCATCAGTAGCATCAAAATATTGTGGCGCCTCTTTTATATCCATCAACCGCATCAACATGGCAGAAACCTGTTCTTTCGACGCTGCCCCATTCCCAGTAATCGATTGTTTCACTTTTCTTGGCAGATATTCAAAGATCGGAATATCCCGATAGAGCGCTGCAGCCATGGCAACACCCTGCGCCCTACCCAGTTTAAGCATGCTCTGCACATTCTTTCCAAAGAAGGGAGCCTCTATCGCAAATTCGTCCGGTTTATAACTATCAATTAATCTAAGCGTAGTTTCAAAAATTTTCTTTAGTTTTAATGGTTGATTATCGAGCTTATCCAGTTTCAACACATCAAGGCATATCAGGCTGATTCCGTTCCCTTTCTGATGGATTATACCATATCCCATGATGGTGGTTCCGGGGTCAATTCCTAATATAATTCGTTCAGTAGTCAAAATAATACGTTTTGTTTGGAAAAAAGTAACATGAAATTATTGCCAAAGTTAACTAAAACCAGCAACATCCTGATCAGGATTGCCATTGTTGTTTTGGTCTATGCCTACATCTATTATCAGGTTTTCTACAAACGCGATATTCATGTAACCATAGGACTATTGGACGACATGATGGAGAACAAGATGTTTTTGCCTTTCTTTATTTCGGCTTCGGTGATGATGTTGGGAAACCTGTTTCTTGAAGCCAAAAAATGGCAGTTTCTGATTTCATTGAAAGAAAAGGTTTCGATGAGCACTTCATTTAAAGCCGTATTTACCGGACTGAGTGTGAGTGTTTTCACGCCTAACCGGGTTGGAGAATTCCTTGGAAGAATCTTTTTCCTTAAGAAAACACCACCGATCGAGGGGGTCTTTATGACGGTGATTGGTTCAATCAGTCAGTTGCTGGTAACCATAGTCGTGGGAAGTCTGAGTCTTGCATTTTTCCTCCCTGTCTACTATACTCCAACAGATTTTCCTACAGAACTGCTGATGGGTGTACTTTATGTCTTGGGTTTTTTGACTAACATCATCTTTCTGGGTTTATATCTCAATATCTCATTTATAACCAACCTCTCCAGGCGCATCTTCAAGCCCGAATGGAAACACTGGAATCACTATGTCGAGATCTTTTCATCTTACAAAACCAATGAGTTAATAAAAGTTTTGGGATTGAGTCTTTTGCGTTATATGGTCTTCTCTACACAGTTTTTCCTATTCCTGCGCGCCTTTAATGTTCCATTGTCACCAGGAGAAGCGATGATGTTAATCCCTGTCATTTATCTGGTTACAACTTCTATCCCGACTATCGCATTGTCCGAACTGGGAGTCCGTGGATCGGTATCGGTGTTCTTTATCGGAGTTTTCATGGCCGGACATTTTGTTGGAGTTGGTGATCTTCAACTCAGGGTATTTGCGGCTTCAACCTGTATCTGGCTGATCAACATAGCGCTCCCTGCTTTGATTGGGACCTTCTTTGTCTTCCACCTTCGCTTTTTTGGTAAGCCCACTTCAGACTCAGCCGATGAATAACGAGCAGACAATGATCCTGGTTGCGGTTGTTGCATTTATCTATGTGCAACTGATCATGCGGTTTACTTTTGGATGGTTTTCACTTGATAAAGCCATTCCAACAGACAAGGTCTTTTCATTTTCTACTACCTTTTCTGTGATCATTGCCGCCCGAAACGAAGAACTTAATATCACCCGTTGTCTTGAATCCATTGCTTTACAAAATTACCCGGTTGATTTATTTGAAGTGATTATCGTGAATGACCATTCGTCAGATTCTACTGTTGAAGCGGTTCATAAATTTATTTCAGGCCATCCGGGAATATCTGTCCGGTTGTTGGATGGGGTAGGGGAGGGGAAGAAAAGAGCTATCACAGAGGGAATACATATTGCAACAGGGCGGTTGATATTGGTTGCCGATGCCGACTGTCAGATGTCTGAAGGGTGGATTCGATTATTTGCAGTCGCTTATGAAAAGAAAGGGTTCAGGTGTATTTCAGGGCCTGTTAAAATGACCGGAAAGGGGATCTTTGCTGGGATCCAGGGGCTGGAGTTTATGAGTCTGATCGGTTCTGGAGCAGGAAGTATCAGTGCCGGAATGCCGGTTATGTGCAATGGCGCCAATTTTTGCTATGAGAAGACGGCTTTTGAAGCAGTCGGTGGGTTTGCAGACAACCATCATTATGCCTCTGGAGATGATGTCTTTCTGATGCTCAAAATCAATAAACAGTTTGGTTCAGGTTCTGTTGGTTTTCTGAAAGACCGTGCAGCAATCGTTACCACTGCAGCACAACCCAACCTGCTATCTTTCTTCAGACAAAGAATGCGTTGGACTTCAAAGAGCCCGGGTTATACCGACTTTGGCATCATATTGACCGCTGCATCAGTGTTGCTAATTAACCTGGGGATGCTGATTGGCTTTGGTTATGGACTGTTTTTCGGTAACTTTCAACCCTTCCTGTTCCTGTTAATCTCAAAACTAATCATCGATTTGCCCTTGCTGATAGCCGTCTCTTCATTCATGCATCAAAAGCGCTTACTGGCATATTTTCTCCCCGTTCAGATCCTGATGCCTTTTTATGTTGTGATTACTGCCCTCGGAGGTCTGCTTTCAACCGTCTCCTGGAAAGGCCGTCCGGTAAAATAACAAACAGATCTTCCCAATATCAGTTTAACACTTCGACATAACTCAGAGACCAAATAGGTTTTGTTGACCAATTCTTGGCTTGACTTTTATCCATTTTTGATTTAACCTTACAAGACATTCAATATTAAAAAGTTATTGATTAAAATTAAGAGAGACTTACTCACGTTATTCCATTTATTTTTAGCGTAAATATTGGGTTAAACAGTTTCTAAAAAGTGGTGCTTTTTATCTGTTGTGATTGATCAAGGCTTCGGCAATGATAAGATCTATGGGGCGGGTGATCTTGATGTTTTCGGGATTGCCTTTGGTCAGTATTATTTTCTCTCCCAGCTTTTCCACGACGGAGGCATCATCGGTGTAGGATGATGAATAATCCTGTTCATAGGCTTTGCAGATCAGGGAGCAGATGAAGACCTGAGGGGTTTGGATGAGTTGAAGTTTGCTGCGGTCGATGATGTGGTTTGCGGATGGTGTTTGTTCACGGACAGAGTCTATTACAGGGATAACAGGGATTGCGTTTCCAAACTTATAAGCAGCATCAAAAGCAGTTTGTATGGTTTCATGACTGACCAGTGGTCTGACGCCATCATGGATAGCAACAAGGCTTTCGTCGGGATGAATGGTCCGGAGTGCATTTCTGACTGAGTAGAAGCGCTCCGGGCCTCCTTCAACGATACGGTGAGGGATTGTGAGGGAATGTGTCTTGCAAAGGGTTTCCCAGGTGGTGATGTGTTCTGCAGGGAGTACAATGATAAGTGATAGCGATGGATCAAAACTGTAAAAGGTTTCGCAGGTATGCATCAGAACCGGCTTGCCATGGAGCAACAGAAATTGTTTGGGGATATCGGCATCCATTCTCCTGCCTGAGCCCCCGGCTACAATGATAATATGGTTCTGATTCATGAAATGTTTTATCATGGTTTTCCTACGGTATCTTTCCAGTTTGAAAACTCTTTGGAAGATATATATCCCTCTTTAGATGAAAAAGGATTGAGCAGGCCTGAATAACCGATCAGTTCCATTTTTACAGAACCCACTATTACTGCCGATTCTCCAAGTATGGGTATTTTGTTACCATCGTCAGAAACCCATAGCGTCATGGGGTAATCTTCTTTAAAGACATTTCCTTTGGCCAGTAAAGGCTTTAACTTGAGACACTTTATTCTCCCCAGCGATGTCTTGATTGTCTCACGACCAAAGAATTTTACCTTGGAGAAATAAACTGAATCATCCAGAAAGAAGGGGAGATTAATGACGTCACCAGGCTTAATGGTTTTGGCGTCTAGTGTGCGGGCAAAAAAGAATGACGAAATGATGTCCTGTACATTAATGGGAATATGGGTAACTTTTTTGCGACTAATAGCAGAACCTCTCAGTTGATTAAAGTTTACCTCGTCATCTTTCTTGTATCCACCTTCGCGTGTCCTACGGGTAAATAGCCATGGAAAGATACCATCTTCGTCCACATAACTCTCAAACCTGTCGTCGACCTTGAAAAACATATTGAAGAAACCACTCGATTTCCCGGTTGCTACAATGTGATAGGTATCGCGTTTCATGAATTTCCGATTGTCTTGTGTGACTACCAATGAACCATAGCCGGCAGTTACATTTCCTGTGACCACTGAATGATAATACACTTTGAAATCGAGCTTCTCACCCCTCCCAAAAGACGTATTCTTTACAGTCCTCGTTACTTGAGCAGGAAGTTGCGCGATAACAAGTAATCCAAATATAATGGTCAGTATGAATTGTTTCATTTTAATTTTATCCTAAACAATGACTAAAAAGTTCTTATTACGGAAAGTTTATCTTTACATTAGTTTCTACAAAATTAGTTTATTGTTGTTTATGTATCATTTCCTTTAACGTTTTTTATTTACACACTTTGAAGGACCTATGAAAGTTTAAATAAATTGAGGAATATAAGCTATTTTTGGTAGCCCGTAAGAAAGAAATTCCGACCTTTATTATCAACTCAATAATGTTGAAAAAATGATGCGCATTCACACTTTTCCGATTTATAAGAAAAGGTCTCTGCTTTATAAAAGAAGAGATCTGACAAATCATATTTTCATGAAGATTTTCCTTGTATTCACTATAGCTCTTTTATCCTGTCATTCAGTTTATTCACAGGAGCAACTTATCACACTTGACAAATGTCTTCAACAGGCTGAACTGCAATTTCCTTTATTAAAGCAGAAGGATTTGTATGGAAAGATTGCCAATTACAATCAGGAGAATATCAAGACCAATTTCCTGCCACAGACTAATCTGAACGGACAGGCCAGCTGGCAAAGTGATGTGACAAAGGTTCCTATCAATATTCCAAACATTAAAATTCCTACTCCAAGCAGTGACATGTACAAACTGACTCTTGATGTGAACCAGCTTATCTTTGATGCAGGAAGTACCAAAAGACAGGAAGAGTTGGAAAAGATCAATCTGGACCTAAACCGTCAGGGGGTGGATGTTGAGATTTACAAATTAAGAGACCGTGTAAGCCAAATTTATTTTGGGATACTGTTGTTAAAAGAAAACGAGGAGGCGCTAAAAGTAACCCGTGGAGATATTGAGTCGAGAGAGAGCAAGATTGAATCGCAGGTAAACCATGGCGCTATGTTGGCTTCAAACCTTACGGTTTTACAGGTGGAGGTACTCAAAATTGAACAGGCCCTTGCTGAGCTTAAATACAGTCAGGAGTCACTGATACAGTCGCTGGTTGAATTGACCGGAATAAACATGACTACATTGTCTGTGTTCCAGCTTCCCGAGAATAACATTGATGGAGCAACAGATGTAAAACGACCCGAGCTTAAATTGTTTGACTTGCAGAAGGATAGATTATCGGGTATGGATAAACTGACCGAAACAAAAACAAAACCAAGGCTATTGGGTTTTGGTACTTTGGGCTATGGTCGCCCCGGGCTTAATATGCTCTCTAACGATTTTAAAGGTTATGCAATGTTGGGAGCAAAGCTAAGCTGGAATGTCTGGAACTGGAATCAGACTAACAATGAGCGACAGGTTTACGGTGTACAGAAAAATATTATTGAAACTCAAAAGGAATCGTTCAATCAGAATCTTAAGATAGCTTTACAAAACAACAGGTCAGAGATCAACAAGTATCAGTCATTGATTGAAACCGATAACAGGATCATTCAGTTGAGAAATGATATCACGTTGTCTTCTGTTTCTCAATTGGATAATGGAGTGATTACTTCATCGGAATATCTGACCGAAGTGAATGCAGAACTTCAGGCAAGGCTCAATCTGAAGACACATCAGATTAAATTGTCACAGGCCAGAATCAATTATCTGATAACATTGGGTCAAAAGTAGTGGGTTTTATAAACAGAAAAATTCTTTTTCAATGAAAGCATCATATCTCTTTGCAGTGCTCCTCTTACTGGCGGCCTGTAATACAAACAAAGAACGCTCAGACGCATATGGCAACTTCGAGGCTATTGAAACAACCATATCAGCAGAAGCCAATGGCAAGCTAATGTCTTTTAAGCTTGAAGAGGGACAGGCTCTGGATGCCGGTGTACCTGTAGGACTGATTGACACTGTTGATACACAGCTCAAATTGTTACAGCTGAAAGCACAACTTTATTCTGTTGGTTCCAGAACTGACAACCTGAATGCACAGATTGCAGTGTTCGATAAACAGGCAGACAACCTGCAGATTGATAAAAACAGGATTGCCGGCATGTTTAAAGATAAAGCTGCCACTCAAAAGCAGCTGGATGATGTTAACGGTGCATTGGATGTGGTTGCTAAACAGAAGGATGCTGTGACGGTTCAGTTCAAAGGTGTAAAGGATGATGCTGCAGTTGTCCGTCGCCAGATGGATCAGTTGAAGGAACAGATCAGCAGGTGTCATATCAGAAATCCTGTCAAAGGAACTGTCCTTGCAAAGTATGTAGAACAAAATGAAGTGGTTACAATGGGTAAAGCCCTTTACAAAATTGCAGATATTTCTACCCTCGACCTTAAAGTCTATGTAACCGGAAGCCAGTTGTCGGATGTCAAGATAGGCAAAGAGGTAAAGGTGCTTATTGATAAATCAAATGGAACCATTAAAAGGATTACGGGTAAAGTTTCATGGGTTTCTGATCAGTCAGAATTTACTCCCAAGATTATTCAGACCCGTGATGAGCGGGTTAACTTGGTTTACGCCGTTAAGATCAAGGTGAAAAACGATGGAAGCCTGAAGATAGGAATGCCTGCAGAGGTGAATTTTAATTAATAATCACATAAAAAAATTAATTATGAAGAAGGTCAAAAGCTTACTGTTTCTGGTTTTAATATTGACATCAGTTATTCCTGTGCTTGCACAAGGTAAGGCAGATCGTATTTCAGGATATTATCTGACCCGTGATGATAAAACAAATAAAGAGAAGTCACAGGTACAGATTTTCAAGACTTCGGATGGGAAATACTTTGGTAAGATTGTATGGATGGCAGAACTGCTCGAAAATGGAAAGCCCAAAGTGGATAAGAATAATCCAGCCGATAATCTTAAAACACGTCCGATCTTTGGATTGCCACTGCTCAATGGTTTCGCATATGACTCCGATAATGATGAATGGAGCGATGGGACCATATATGATCCTCTCAATGGAAAGACGTATAAATGTTTTGTTAAGTTTTCGGATGCCAAAACGCTCAAGGTTAGTGGTTATGTCGGAAAACAATGGATGGGGCTGAAAAGAACAGTGATCTGGACCAAAGAAGCACAACTTCGTAAACAATAATTTCTGATGAATCTCCCGGTTGTAGTAAATGATGTTCACAAAGCTTATGGACAGGTGAAAGCCTTGTCGGGTTTGAGCTTTGAAGTAAAGCCGGGTGAATTGTTTGGTTTTATAGGTCCCGATGGAGCAGGAAAGACTACGCTGTTCAGGATTTTGACTACCCTGTTGGTTCCAGATGCCGGTTCTGCCTTTGTTGATGGCCTTGACGTGGTGAAAGACTACAAGTCTATCCGAAAAATAGTAGGATATATGCCTGGTCGCTTTTCACTTTATCAGGATCTGACGGTTGAGGAGAACTTGAATTTCTTTGCAGGGATCTTTAAGACAACTGTAAAAGAGAATTATCACCTGATTGAAGATATCTACAAACAGATTGAGCCTTTCAAAAACAGGCCGGCGGGAAAACTAAGCGGGGGGATGAAACAAAAGCTTGCACTTTCATGTGCTTTGATTCATAAACCCAAAGTGTTGTTTCTTGATGAACCAACCACGGGAGTAGATGCGGTTTCACGTACCGAGTTCTGGGACATGCTCAAACGCCTGCAGCAACAGGATATCGCTATATTGGTTTCGACTCCTTATATGGATGAAGCATCACTCTGCGACAGGGTTGCACTTATCCAGCAGGGAAAACTGATGGATATAGATACTCCTCAGGCCATCACCAATAAACAGCCCGGCAGGATGTTTGCTGTCACTTCTCCTTCTATGTATACTATGTTGCTTGAACTACAGAATTATACACGGGCTGTCTCAGCCTATCCTTTTGGTGATAGCGTGCATCTTCATGTCACTGATGATTCATTTAACACTGGTGAATTGGAAACATATTTGAAAGGAAAAGGCCAAAAGGGATTTGATATCAAAGCCATTCATGCCGGCATAGAAGATTGTTTTATGTATCTGATGGAAAAACACCATGCCCATGTCTGATATGCCTCAAAGCACTGATGTGCGCGAAACGATTATATACGTCAGAGACCTGGTGAAACGCTTTGGTCGGTTTGTAGCCAATGACCATCTTTCATTTGATGTCTATAAAGGAGAGATCTTTGGTTTTCTGGGTGCTAACGGTGCCGGTAAAACCACTGCCATCAGGATCTTGTGTGGACTATCAACACCTACATCGGGTCAGATCAATATAGCCGGTTTCGATGCCTATCTGGAGACTGAGAAGATCAAACAGAACATTGGTTACATGAGCCAGAAGTTTTCGCTTTATGAAGACCTTACCGTAGAAGAGAATTTCACTTTTTATGGCGGTGTTTATGGCTTGAGTCGAAAACAGATCAAGGAGAAAACTACACTGTTACTCACCCGGTTGGATCTGTTGGATGAACGAAAGACTGTGTTGAAGGAGCTTCCACTTGGATGGAAACAAAAGCTTGCATTCTGTGTCGCCATCATGCATGATCCAAAGATCGTCTTTCTGGATGAGCCAACCGGAGGGGTAGACCCCATCACACGCCGCCAGTTCTGGGATTTGATTTATGAAGCTTCTCACAATGGCATCACAGTATTTGTGACTACTCACTATATGGATGAAGCCGAGTATTGCGAACGGGTGACTATCATGGTTGATGGAAGAATTGATGCTTTGGATACCCCTTCCAATCTGAAGAAGAAATACAATGTCGGCAGCATGAATGAAGTTTTTCTTCGTCTGGCAAGGACTGCCAGGGCTACAGGAGAATGATTTAAAAGTAAATTTATTGAAAACAGATCATGTATAAATTCATTGTAAAAGAGTTTCATCACATCTTCAGAGATTTCAGGACCATGATAATCCTCTTTGGGATGCCTGTTGTGCAGGTGTTGCTCTTTGGGTTTGCCATAACTACAGATATCAAGGATGCACAGATTGCTATCCTGGATAAATCGAATGACTACATGACACATGAGATTACTAATAAGTTGCTTTCATCAGGATACTTTATCCTCGGGGCCAATCTGGATAAGGATGACCAGATAGACAAGGCATTTAAAAAAGGAAATATCAGGGAAGTGATCATCTTTGAGAAGAACTTTGCCCGGAATATTGTAACTAATAAAAATGCATCGGTACAGATCATTGCCGATGCATCAGATCCAAACATGGCAAACCTGTTGTTCAACTATACCCAATCAATCCTGATGGACTATCAACGGCAATTATATAAAGATAAAAAATTTCCGATGCAGATTCAGACAGAGACACGCATGCTTTATAATCCGGAGTTGAAAAGTGTGTTTATGTTTGTACCGGGGACTATTACTATTCTTTTGATGCTCATCTCTGCAATGATGACTTCTATCTCCATTGCCAAAGAGAAAGAAATGGGAACTATGGAGGTTTTGCTGGTCTCGCCATTGAAACCTTTTCAGATCGTTGTTGGTAAGGTGATACCTTATGTTATTCTTTCATGTGTAAATGCTTTCGTGATTCTCATGATCTCATTCTTTGTACTGGGAATGCCTGTGCAGGGGAGTCTGTTGTTCCTGCTCTTGGAGACGATATTGTTTATTTTCATGTCTTTATCTCTGGGGATTTTTATTTCAACGGTCAGCCAGACACAACAAATAGCCATGATGCTTTCGATGTTTGTTTTGATGTTACCCACTATCCTTCTTTCAGGGTTTATATTTCCGATTGAAAATATGCCCCTTCCTTTGCAGTATTTTAGTATGATCATGCCTTCACGTTGGTTTATCATTATCATAAAAGGCATAATGCTTAAAGGTTCGACTATCTTCTTCCTCTGGAAAGAAACACTCATTCTCGTTGGGTTAACGCTCTTCTTTATCACTATGAGTGTCAAAAAATTTAAAGTCAGGCTGGCATAAATTGCTGTAAAGCATATACATTCACTAAACTATGAGAACGATTCTTTATATCATACAAAAGGAGTTCAGACAGCTAAAGCGTAACCGACAGATGTTGCCTATCATCTTCATTATGCCAATGGTTCAACTGTTGGTACTCTCTTTTGCAGCAACTTTCGAAATCAAGAACACCAATTTATATATAGTAGACAATGATCACAGTCAGTTATCGCGGGAACTAACGGGTAAATTCAGGGGATCACCTTTTTACACCATTACCGGTTATACGGATGATTATAAGACTGCCCAGCAAGCGCTGGAACTTCGAAAGGCTTCACAGATTCTCATTATTCCCTCTAAATTTGAACGGGACCTGCACGAACAGGATAAAGCCAAGGTTCAGGTAGTCACTGATGCCATAAACGGTAGTGCAGCAGCCCTCACCAGTGCATATGCCCTTTCTATTATCCACGATTTTAATATCAGGTTACTCGTTGAAACTTTCCCTGCTATTGATTTAAAGGATCCTATTGATGTACGTTATTCTTTCTGGTACAATCCAAAACTTGATTACAAAACATTCATGGTTCCGGGGATACTGGTGCTGTTGGTTACGCTTATAGGCTTGTTTTTAAGCGGGATGAATGTGGTGAGGGAAAAGGAGATTGGAACGATAGAACAGATCAATGTAACGCCTATTCATAAGTATGAATTTATAGCCGGGAAGCTGATACCCTTCTGGATTATCGCTCTGTTTGAGCTTGCGTTTGGCCTTATACTGGCTAAATTGATTTTTAATATTCCTATAGTTGGCAGTATCGGCCTTATCTTTGGGGTTGCTTCAGTTTATCTGATAGCGATTATGGGATTAGGTTTGTTTATTTCAACTTTGGCAGATACACAACAACAGAGCATGTTCCTCTCCTGGTTTTTCATGGTCATATTTATCCTGATGAGCGGATTGTTTACCCCTATAGACAGCATGCCGGGGTGGGCCAAGACCATAAACATCATCAATCCGATCCATTATTTTATTCCTGTGATGCGAAATGTGATGTTAAAAGGATCCACTTTTGCTGACATCAGTAAGTATTTTTGGGCTTTGGTTTGTTATGGATTTATAAGCATTTCACTGGCTGTATGGCGATATAGAAAAACGAGTTAATTTCTTGCCATCCCTTAAAGCCACAATTTTTGAGTTGTGCGCCAAAACTTAACTTTATTGTGTCTCTTTTCTCAAATTGCTAAATATTAACAAATTTTATGATATAGTGGAAAGTCACGACTATTAAGGATTTCAGAAGCTTATCCACATCCTGTCAAGCCTACCCGGAAACCCAAAGCGCCGTTATTTCATATTTTTGGTTTATATTTGTTTCTGATTGCTATCATATAGTACAAATTCAGGTTCAACAGACACGTTCTGACACGATGAGAAACTTTGTTTTCTCAATGAAAAACGGGTAAAAATATTTAACCCGATGCTTTAAAAAACAGGCTGATCAGACAGCATGTTATAGTCAATTGTTGAATGAATAATTTCACCGGTACCATCGGTATTCTGAATACCATAAAAAAGGATGGACCTAAAATAAAATGAATGATAAAAAGGATTCTTACTGTTCTATTTTTCTGCGGAACACTTTTTGCAATTCTCATAGGGGGGTTCTCTTGTAATCCTTCGGGTGGGGCTATTGCCTTGCGTTCTCCTCAACTATCGGACAGTTTACTGGCTCAGATTCAGAACCGGGGAAAACTTATCGCCATTACATCTTACAATTCTACTAATTATTTTATCCACCAAGGCGAACCCCTTGGTTATCAATACGAATTGTTACGTTCTTTGGCCGATAATCTCGGTGTTAATCTGGATATTATAGTCGAAAATGATGTCAACAAAAGTGTTGAAATGCTGAATAACGGCAAGGCCGACATCATAGCACGTGATATCGCTATTACAACTCAACGCTCCAGGAAAATGAGTTTTACTGATCCTATTCTTCAGACACATCAGGTCCTGATTCAAAGGAAACCTGCTGACTGGAAGAAACTTGACGACCAGGAAATAGATCATCTTCTCATTCGTGATCCTAAATCGCTGAAGGGAAAGACTATTTTTGTCCAGGCCGGAAGCAGTTATGATGAGAAACTTACCGCTCTGCAAAATGATCTTCGCATTAAATTTAAAATAAATGCCGATGAAGATCGTGATGTAGAAGACCTGATTGCAGCTGTCGCTCATAAAGAAATCGATTACACGATTTGCAATGAGCAGTTGGCAGCCATCAATACTTCCATATATAAGAATGTGGATATTAAAACATCACTGAGTGAACCTCAGAGTATTGCATGGGCCGTTAAGAAAGATAGCCACTCATTGCTCGATGAGGTTAACAACTGGCTTCGGGAATTCAAGAAATCACCCCAGGCAAGCATGATTTATGACAAGTATTACAAAAACCCCCGTGGCATAAAACTAGCGCAGAAGTTACAAATCAGTAAAAGGGGTCATCATCTGACTCCTTATGATAACCTGCTCAAGCGTTACAGTAAACCACTTGGTTGGGACTGGCGTCTTCTTGCAGCACTCATCTATGAAGAGTCTAAATTTCAGCCTACGATTGTATCCTGGGATGGAGCACTTGGATTGATGCAATTGTCTTCAAGCACTGCACATAAATATGGTATAAGCAGTCACTCTACGGTTGAAAAGCAGCTTTCAGCAGGAACCCGGTATCTGAAACAACTCCAGAATATTTTTACCGGACATGTGAAGGATAAAGAAGACAGGAGTAAATTCGTTCTGGCTTCTTACAATATTGGCGTAAGCCATGTCATTGATGCAACACGACTGACTGAGAAATACAATCACAATCCGGGTAAATGGTCTGATAATGTAGAGGTTTACTTGAGAGATAAAACTAAACCTGAATTTTATAACGATTCGGTTGTAAAAAGTGGATTTGCACGTGGTGACAGAACCTGTGACTATGTGGATCGCATTTATAATCGTTACCGAACCTACCTCAATACTGTTAAGCGTTAGAGGTTTTAGAAACTGTTTTAAATTGCCCTACGGGCAAAAGAAAAACCTAATTTAAAATTGGTTTTTCGATATTTTATAAATTCTGCAGGCTTCAGCAACCGTCTCTTCAGGAGAGGTATAGTTGAAGCCTGTTTTTTTTATCAGTTTCTCGCCCGAATAGTGATATTGATGTCTGGAAGTCCGGGCAGTTTCTTTTGTGATAATAGGTGTGCTTCCTGTAATCAGCCCTCTGAGCTTTTCTAATCGCCACCATGTAGCAAGCAACAGATTCGGTAATGCAAAACGTGGTTTTGTTTTATTAAGATTCACTGCGATGAGTTCAAATAACCTGCGATATGAATAATTGCCTCCATTGACAATAAATCTTTCATTGATAATCGGACTCTCCATTAACAGAGCCATCGCGCGGGCAACATCTCTTACATCAACAAATCCATTTATCCCGTTGCTGTAGAACAGAGAAAATCCATCTACGGTTGCTATCAGTTTTGAGCTTCCCTTACCGGGATCTCCCATTCCGATGATGATAGAGGGGTTGACAATGACAGCATTGAGTCCCTCTTCAGTTCCTCTCCAAACTTCACGTTCACCTCCATATTTGCTTATGGCATAGTTCGAATTCTGCTTTGATGACTTCCAGGTCGTCTCTTCAGTGACCACTTTTTCCTGTTCTGCTCTTCCCAATGCCGCAATTGAACTGACATGACACAGTTTTTTGACTCCTTTGAGCAGTGATGCATTGACTACATTGGCCGTTCCTTCAATATTTATACGCATCATTTTATCACGATCCTTTGGATCGAAAGAGACCATTGCTGCACAGTGATAAACAAATTCAATGCCTTCAAGGGCATCTTCAAGAGAATAGATGTCACAGATGTCCCCATTTACCCATTCAATTTGCTTTAGGAGCGCTTCTGCACGGTTATCGTTGTATCTGAATATATTTTCCACTACGCGCAAACTGCTGCCCTCACGTCTGAGCGCACGCACTTTGTTCCCTTTGCGGGTAAGATCGAGCAGCAGATATGCGCCCAATAAACCGGTTCCTCCTGTGACAAAAATCATACGTACAAAGCTAGTTTATTTTTTATTTCTGTCCGTGCATCGAAGCTGAGTTTCTCAATGAAAAGGAAAATCTCTACTTTTGTAAAAAATCAAATCGTTACATGAATTTTGTTGAACAATTGCGCTGGAGGGGAATGATACACGATATCATGCCCGGAACACTTGAAATGCTTGATAAAGAGATGGGTGTTGCATACGTTGGGATTGACCCTACTGCTGACTCTCTCCATATCGGACACCTGGTTAGTATTATGATGCTGAAACATTTTCAGCTTTCGGGTCATAAACCGCTTGCATTGATAGGCGGCGCTACCGGAATGATCGGTGATCCTTCAGGAAAATCAGAAGAACGCAACCTGATGTCGGAAGAATCACTGCGCCATAATCAGGCGGGTATCCAAAAGCAACTGGTTAAATTTCTTGATTTTAACTGTGGTGTGAATTCTGCAGAGATTGTCAATAACTATGACTGGATGAAAGAATTTAGTTTCCTTCAGTTTCTTCGTGATGTAGGCAAACACATCACAGTCAATTACATGGTTGCCAAAGACAGTGTTAAGAAAAGAATGGAAGGGGGCAATGGCATCTCTTTTACAGAGTTCACATATCAGCTGGTACAGGGATATGACTTTTTGCATTTATACCAGAACAAAGGTTGCCGCCTGCAGATGGGTGGTTCAGACCAATGGGGAAACATCACTACCGGAACAGAATTAATCAGACGTATTGGTGGAGGTGATGCATTTGCATTGACTTGTCCATTGATTACAAAAGCAGACGGAGGCAAGTTTGGTAAGACCGAGAAAGGAAACATCTGGTTGGATCCCGAACGTACATCACCTTACACATTCTACCAGTTCTGGTTGAACTGCTCAGACGAAGACTCAAAAAAATACATCCGCATATTTACCCTCTTTGGAAAAGAAGAGATCGAAGCCATGGAAGTGGAACAAATTGCTGCTCCTCATTTGCGGATCCTGCAAAAAGCATTGGCCAAAGAACTGACTATTCGTGTTCACAGCGAAGAGGATTATAATCAGTCTGTCGAGGCATCTGAGATTCTTTTTGGAAAGGGAACCACAGAAACCCTGCGGAAAATGGATGAACGGACACTGCTCAATGTTTTCGAAGGTGTTCCTCAATGCGATGTATTGCTTTCTGATATCGAAAGCGGTTTAAATATCGTTGAATTGGTTGCTGAAAAGACCAATATCTTTCCGAGTAAGGGTGAAGCCCGACGCATGCTAAAAGATGGCGGCCTACAGCTGAATAAGGAGAAGATGAAAGAGGATTATACGGTAACAAAGGAAAACCTGTTAAACAACAAGTATTTGATTGTCCAAAAGGGTAAGAAAAACTACTATCTGATCAATTTCAGCTAGTCAGTATTAAGAAACTATTTGAATTTTCCCGTAGGGAATAAATATCAATAGAAACGATCACATAATCAATCAATTCCCCGTAGGGGATCAACCTTAAATGTTAATGCCCTTCGGGCAAATATGGGGAGGGGAATTGTATTTCTATTGATATTTATGCCCGGGCAAAAGAAAAACAGAACCTATTCCTTTACCCAAAGAATAAATCCACTGCTGTGGAGATTTTCTATTTCGATGCGGGTATCCTCTTTCAAAAATTTTCGCAGCTTGGTGATGTAAACATCCATTGTGCGGGCGGTGAAGTAATTGTCGTTTTGCCAGATCACCTTCAATGCCTTAGATCGGGAAAGTAATGTGTTTTTATGTTCGCATAATAATTCGAGCAGTTTTCCTTCGGTAGGACTCAGTTTCTGTTCGAACCCGGGTTTTGAAAGTAAACGATGTGTGGCATGGTAAGTGTATTCTCCGATTTCGTATGATTCACTGGCACGGTCAGATATATTTGTTCGGTTCATCCGGTTAATGATGGCCTTCAATTTGGCAACCAATACTTCTGAATCAAAAGGTTTCGTAATATAGTCTTCTGCGCCGATATCAAATCCCTGAAGAATGTCGGCTTTTAATGTTTTGGCTGTCAGAAATACGAAAGGCATTTCAGGTTTTGACTTACGGATCTCGCGGGCTATACTAAAACCATCCAGGCCGGGCAACATCACGTCAAGTACGCAGATATCGCAATTCAGACCTTCGAATCGGGCCAATGCTTTGCCACCATCATTTTCCCATTCTACGTCAAACTCGTTGATTTCGAGATAAGCTTTGAGTACTGAGCCAAAGTTCCGGTCGTCCTCAACCAGATAAACTTTTGTGTGATCACTATTCTTCATCGATTTCTGTCTTTAACGGTAAAATTACTTCAAAACGACTACCTTTTCCTAATTCACTTTCAACGGATATTCGACCATTATGGGCATCAACAATTGCTTTAACGAATGCCAGTCCTAGTCCATGACCTTTCACATCGTGAATGTTTCCATCTGTATAACGATAAAAACGATCAAATATGCGGCGTTGTACTTCATGGCTGATTCCGATTCCTTTATCTTCTATTGCACATACAATCCGGTTCCCTGACAGGTGTGTTGTGATCTTAATATCAGGAGCTGCCGGGGAATATTTAATCGCGTTATCAATCAGGTTCATAAGAGCATTTAAGACCTGGGTAGCGTCGGCCTCTATCACTGATTTATCAGCATCAAGATGAAGCGTGATCTTACCACTGCGCGATTCGATCTGCAGTTGTGTATGATTAACGGCTCTCTGAATCAATCCGTGCAGATCAACATCATCAATGTTTTGTTTCAGGTTCTTACGATCAAGCAGTGCTGCACGAAGTACGTTCTCGACAAGTTGGTTCATCCTATAATTCTCTTCACGGATAATCTGGGTGAAATATTTAACCTGTTTCTTGTTGTCGATGATCTTGGGGTTATCGATAGCGTCGATAGCCAGACCAATAGTAGATATCGGAGTCTTGAATTCGTGCGTGATATTGTTGATAAAGTCTGACCTTATTTCGGAGATTTTCTTTTGTTTAATAATTGCCCACAAGGCGATAATGAAAGCAAGGATTAAAAAGATAGTTAAAAGAACAGACATTGAAAGCATAAACGACATTGATCTGAGAATGTATGCATCCATGTTTTTAAACTGTACCTTTAATGAATAGGGCGATCCGAACAGATCATTGGGAAACAGACGGGTCATATAATCAGGTGCCGCTGTTGAGATATATCCGGGAGAAAAAATAGTAGATTGTCTTTTCTTTAAATCATTATAGACTGCATATTCTGGCTTTAGGTTTACGCCATTGTTTTTTAATTCATTTACAAGTACTGAATCAACAAGTTTTGTATTCAGTCTCTTGCTGACCAGAGAATGATCTGTTGATACTTCAAGTATTATTTGATCGATGATACCGGTCAGATGTTTGATCCTTTTTTGTACAAGGGTGTCTTCGAGAGAGAATGGTCTGTCGTCTCTGAATCTTCTATCGTCAAAGAATGGAAACCTGATATTATTATAGTTTAATCCCTGTTTTTTGAGCTGCTGGTCAAATCGCTTTTCAAACTCTAAAATCTCAGCATGACTAAGATGTATTGCCGGATTGTTATAATTTTTTCTGATAAATGAATCCAGTTTAACCTTTACAAGTGAATCGGGTATACGTCCGGGATATTTATTGAGTTCTGCCCTGAAGGCATCAACAGGACTTTGTCTTTTAGGTAAATTCTGTTGAGGATTAGGTCTGGAACGATAATACTGACCAATCACTTTACGCAGTGTCATGATATCGTTTAAAGAAGGCTCGCGGATCTCTTTACCATCAATGTAAATCTTTGATTTTTTTGGAGGAGCCGGTTTGGCTGTCAGTGTGGTAGCGCCTGATTTCCCTCTGTTTGCCTTTTGGATTGAATCATTTTGAGTGTCAATTTTGCTTTGCATTTGTTTGGCATCGCGTTCATGACGGAGATGTTCGGCATAACGGTACATCTGTTCACGCATCTCTTCAGCAAAAGCAATAGAATCAATATTGATGCTGTATTTGGTGTTTAATCCTGTATAAGCTTGGTATTTACCTTCGGGTGGAACAGATTGTACATTATTTCCATTCCCATCATGAGGTGGGTCGGGATATCTTTCCTGATCTTTGGACGATGGTTTCCTATCATCTCTGTTATTTACAAAAGTATTTGAAAATGTTTTATTGGATGTTGTAGTGATGGGAGTACTGGCAATAGTGCTGTCAGGCTTATTCAAAGAAGAAAGTAGCTTTTGTAAGGTTTCGCGGTTTTCGAGTTTCAATGCAGAATTCCGAATGGCTTCATTCACGCTCAGGTTCAATTCTGCTTGTTTTACCCTGATAGAATTGCTAAACCAGAAATATTGCATGCCGATAATTCCCAGCAGCGCCAGACTCATCAATACAACCAAACCGATAAATAGTTTCTTATTCATGCTACGAAATTAATATTTATTAATTACAGTAAATCAGTAATTAACGTTTTATTAACCCGAATTAAGATTCTCTTAACGAATAGAAGATTAACTTAATGCTGGTTTTTAAAATAAGACTATTTAAAACATTGAAAGTTTAAAAAACTGTTTAAATTTCGTTTGTTCTTTTGCCCGGGCATATATATCAATAGAAAAACATCTTTCCCTCCTTTTTGCCTGTAGGACATTAACATTAAAGGTTTATCCCCTACGGGGAAAAGGTAAATGATGAAGATCTCTCTATTGATATTTATGCCCTATGGGCAATTTTAAACAGTTTCTTAATAGTTTGTGTAAAGTTTTGATGGACAAATAAATCGAACAATGTTATTTCGTCAGATACCATTTTTGCAGTACATAGAACGCTTTCTTCTTTTGTCCCTTGTCAGAGATAACCCCTTTTCGGTTAAAACCATCCTGTACTCCCGGAAGCAAGCGGCGTGATGAACGGAAATCCTTCAGGATCCAGGGTGTGATCCCCGAGATCTTAGGCATGCGTTCATCTATCATCTTCAATGTTTTAGTATACAGGTCTGCCTGGTTTTCTTCTGTCCAAAGGTCGGTTACGCTACCATGATTTCCAAATACTGCCTCACCACCAAATTCGCTGATGATAAGCGGTTTATCGTAATCAATCTCCCATTTAACGCGGTCAATCTTTTCGGTAGTGCCATCGTACCAACCCACATACTCGTTAAAGCTGATGACATCCACATACTTACTCAGGTTATCTTTTACAGACAATGTAGTCGGAGATTTATCAGCACGTTCCATGGCCATACTGATCAAACGCGTGCTGTCTTTTTTGCGGGCATACATGGCCAGATTAGAAAGGAAAGTATCGCGGGGATCGCTGTGAGGTGTCTCATTGGCAATAGACCAGATAATGACATTGGCCCTGTTTTTATCGCGCTCCAACATTTCGCTCAACTGGTTCAATGCATTGGCATAGACTTTTGGATCCTGCCACTGAATGGTCCAGTAAACAGGGATTTCAGACCATACCATGATGCCCATCCGTTCTGCTTCTCTGATCATTTGTTCGTTGTGTGGATAATGAGCCAGTCTGACATAGTTACAGCCTAATTCCTTGGCCCAGTTTAACAATGTACGGTCTTCTTCTACAGAATAGATTCTACCATTGCGAAAAGCAGCTTCTTCATGAATGGAGATTCCTTTGAGAAATATGGGTTTTCCATTGAGTAATATTTCTCTTCCCCTTGTCTCAATAGTTCTGAATCCAATCTGATCAGTTACTTTATCGGTTGAGGTAGCCACTGTAACTGCATATAGTTTGGGGCTTTCAGGACTCCATAAGACAGGATTGGCTTTTATTTCAACCTGGGCTTCGCCTTTTTCATTGGTGGTGACCTCTTTCTTTAATTTTAATTCGGGAATCTCGATGGTTACTTTTTGATTTGCCTGTTCAATGTTCAATTTCACAGTACCAGTGATGATCGATGGCGAACCCTTTTTTAGCTGGATGGTATAACTTTGGACAAAGGCTGCAGGAACTTCAACCAGCATGACATCACGTGTTATCCCGCCGTAATTAAACCAATCGAAATTGTTGGTTGGAATTGCATCAATCCTGCGTTTGTTGTCAACCTTAACGATCAGTGTATTTGAGCCTTTCTTGAGCAGCTTTGTGACGTCAAAGTTGAAAGGAGTATAACCACCTTCGTGTTCACCTACTTTTTTGGTGTTCAGATAAACCTTGGTATCATAGTTAGACGCTCCAAAATAGAGGAATGCAAGTTTATCTGAAGGGTCATAATTAAAGGTATGTTTGTACCAAAGCGTTCCTTCGTAGTTAAACAGCTCAGCATTTTGAGTATTCCAGTCTCCGGGAATCGCCATGACAGGTGCTGTATCAAAGTCGTATTCCTTGAAGGTATTAACATTATCAACTTTTTGATCCATAAAAAACCCCGTAGGAGATGGGTTTCTTCGATAGTCATAGTAACCTGTTTCAAGTGGATCCACAAGATAATGCCAGTATCCGTTTAGTAACTGATGATCACGGCCATAAACATTTTGAATGAGTGGTAACAGGGTTTTTGTTTCCTGTGCGGAACCTAGAAAACCGCTTAGTAGCAGGGCAAATAATAAAGCATATTTTTTCATGAGTAGTCTTTTGAAGATCAGTTCTTCTTTAAAATTAATTGTTTGTAGTTTTTATTCAGCCAGATATTCATTAAAGCTTTTAAATCGGATACCTGTTCCGGTTTTAAAACGAGTGAGTTCAATGAGAGATTACGGGTGATAACAACAGCCTGACCATCTTTTTTAATGATGATTTCTACATTACCTGCTCCGTTTTTAAGATTCTTTTTTATTTCAGGAGAAAGCAATGAATATGAGATTGGTAGTGTTATGGAGAGTTTATATTCCTGATCGATTTCGGCAGGAATTTCAAGATTCTCTGTTCTGATTGATGGTAGTTCAGAGAAACCCCAATTGCCTACATCTCCAAGTTGTTGAGGCAGCGCCAGATATTGCAAACCACTTGTTTCATGAAGCGCATCACCCTTTTCGATTGTGTAATCTACGTTCAATGTTAATGGTTTGTTCTCTTTTATCGTATATGCTTTGATATCCTGATTGACTAATCCATCGGTAAAAAGACCCGCAACTGCTTTTTCGTTTTTTCTGATCCGATAATAGGGTTGAACGATCCCTTTCCATACGGCATTAAATACACCTGTAACTTTTCCTTTTCCATCTAATGTAAGTTTTCCATTCAGTGAGAGTTGATTTTTCTCCTGATCAATACTCCCGGCATTTATCGATTTTTCGGGAATAAGCATTGATACTTTTCGGTAGGGCTTTGATACCAAGGGATCCTGTTCGTTTAACCGCACCGGTGAAAGTGAAAACTTACCTGCTTTTCCAAAGTCGGTCATCACATAATAATCAGAAAACATTAAAGGATTGGTTTGATCACCATCCTGGAGTCCTTTAAAATTTGCTGCTGAAACGTTATTACTGATGCCTGCCTGTTTTAATAAAGCTGACAAAAGGAGCGCTTTTTCCGGTTCGCTTCCATAATTGCTGTTCCATACTTCAACGGGAGTCCGGAATCTGAATCCTGTACAAACCGGAGGGACAGATATGGTCGTCAGTTCTCCAACTACCAGTTCCTGTAGTTCCAATGCTATTTTCAAAGGATCAGTTTCATTTGCTTTTATCTTACTGACAGCCGCTTTCATGGCATCATTTACTTCAAGCTTGAAAGCAGGTTGAGTTGCTATCTTTTCGACGGTCTGTTTGCCGACAATAAAAGAAATACGTGGCAAAAGGCGGTTGTCTCTTGACTGGAAGATCTCATGCGAAAGGGCTTTCATATTTGTGAATTTCCAGGTATAGGTTTTATATACACCATCGCTCATCGCAACCGGAGTGGCCTTTGTGTTGAACAGCTGAAAAGAGAGTGTTTGTGAAACCGGGATCTTGACAACAATTGTCAATTCTTTGACGGGAGCAGTACCAGGTAATAGTTCATTTCCCATCAATGCAGGCAAAAAATCTTTTTTCGAATGTATTGTATAGGATAAATCGATAGTGGCACCGGGCTCAATTCCGGTGTGAGTAACGACCATTTCCCTGAGATTATTAAAGGCGGGTGCATTGGGAGCAAACTGCGGGAGCACTTCATTGAAAGCATTTTCGGGAGATTTTACTTTTCGGCCACTGGCCATTGTCGTCGTTACCCGATGGATAGATAGTTGCTGATATGTTGGGTTAAAGACGATGAATGATTCACCAAATTGTTTATCAGATGAAAGATACGTGATCAGTTTCAGCTGATGTGAATAGTTGTAATCCATGCTGCCATCCGTATTCAGCACAAATTCTTTTTTTTGTTTCAGGTAAAGTGCATCTGATTTCTCGTCTTGTGCTGCTAACCCGTTGATAATACAGAAAACGATAAAGAGAAGTATGATATGTTTTTTCATGGTTCGGTATATTTTAGGGTTGCATTATTGTTTGATCAGGACAACAGGATTTAAGGCAAAGAAATTCTGATTATCTACTGCTTTTCTGAAAGGCTCCCAGTCGCGGGGTTCATATATCCTTTTATTATATTGTCCGGTGAAAGAGAATTCGAGGTTCTGTCCCTGCTGAGATTCCTGCCCGGCTGAAGAAACTGCAACATCTTCTGAATGCACTGTAGTCGCTCCTTTATCATAACGGAATCCTGCAGGCAACTTCACGGTCTCCTTCAACTCAACGAGTCGTGAGCAACGATCTGTGAAATTGTATTTGCGATCTTTGAGTGTAGTGCTGAAACTGAGTTGACCTTGTGCACTCCTAAAGAGATTTGAAGCAACAAAGGGGGTAAACACGATTTGGTTTGAAGTGATAACAGCATAATCGGGTATGCGGTATTTAATCTTCAGCGTGATTGGACCCGACATATAATCATAGGGATCTTTTCCATAATCCAAAGCCAGCAATTGAGCCTGTGGCGCAACCCTAAGCAGTTCTTTCTCAATATTTGACTTCCAATCACTCTTCATGCTTCCTGTGAAATTACGACGGATTGCACCATCGCTTTGTCCTTCGGCTGTAACGGTTAGATCGCCTTCCAGTGATCCATCCAGCTTGATTTCTGAGGTGCCGGTGATTCTGAAGTAATGATTAGATGCCTCAGAAATAGGTGTGTACAACAGATCTGCACCTTCGGGAACGCCCATCAGGTAACCTTGTTGTTGTTCTGCACTCGACCAGAGCTCACGTAAAAAAGGAACCCATGTTGGATCAAGCATTTTATATTTTCCACTGTGCAACTTAACAACAGTTACACTATGGTTAAACTGATCGGCTGGGATATAGTCAATGCGTGAACCTGCCATGGTCATTGCAGGATAAGATTCGAAACCTGCTGCGCGTAACATGGTGATAAGCATTCCGGCTTTGTCTTTACAAACACCACAACGGTCCAGAAAAGTCATTTCACCTTTATGAAGCGTGAAGCCTTCACCCGGGCCCATTGAGATTCCGGAATAGCGGATGTTATCGGCACACCAATGTGTCAGTTTAGCGATAGAATCCATCTCTGTATTGGCTCCTGTGAGGATCTCTTTGACCTTGGTATTTATTTCGGGGGTAGATTCAAAACTGCCATAATCCTCATTGACTTTGTTAAACCAAAGCGACTTTGCTTTCCAGTCGGGACTTGTTGACATGAGAAGTTTCGGGGCGATATCAGACAATGCCACTTGTCGGGGCTCAGTTGCAATGGGTCGAATGTTTTTCAGGGTGAAAGTATAGGTCATCCGGTCGCCTTTAAAGTCAAGCTTTGGAGTACATTCACCATTATAAAATTCAAATTGGAGCGGTTTATTCTTTGGAACCATGACCTGGTAAACTTTCGTCAGGACCGGATTGCTGTTCCAGAATTCTACGATATCATAGAAATTACCCTTCATCGGTGGAATATATTTATCGTCGTCATCTGTCTGGAGTAGGGCATAGGTAAAACCTTTCCTGAACAGGTAGACTTCGAGTGCATCACCGGGTTCAAGACGGCCAACACCAAGCATCTTTTCACGGGCTCCCCAGTAAATAGCTCTTGCAGGGGCCGGGTAATCCTGCGTTTTGGCAATATCCAGATTCTCGATAGCGCCGTTTTTACGATAAATCACGACTTTTTTTATCTCCACAAAGGCAGACAGAGGGTCGTAATCAATTTTTACCACGTTAAGATCTAGTGCACCATGTTGTGTAAGCACTTTATACAAACGGTGCATGTTATAAAAACTAAGTCCCGTTTCCTGGACATCAACACGGGTGCTATCAAAAACAATTAACACATTATCATTTGGAAACTCAGTAAGTGTTCCCGATTCATTGATCTTCTCTTGAACAGTCTGAGCAGGTAAGATGTGTATGATACCTAAAAACAAAAGAATAAGGTAAATATTTTTCATAAATGTGATTGATTTTAATTACCTGTAAAATTATAAATTTATCTCCGAAAGGTACAAAGTTTAATATTAAATAGAAACAGGTAAAAAAATCTACTTTTAAGACATAAGCGGGATGATTGAATATTAAGATTTGAAAAAACAGACCCGGAATTTTTCCGGGTCTGTTTAAAAACAATTATTAATCAATCATTAGAAGATTAATAATTAGGATTCTGTGTCAGTGTAGCGTTTTTGTTTAAATCAATCTCAGATTGAGGAATAGGCATTAACATATTGTAAGGCTTAATACCTGCACCTTGTCCCTGATATGATGAATTTAAAGTTAATGTTCTATCGACCAGTTTACCGGTTCTAACAAGTGTCATTCTTCTGTTTTCTTCGGCCATTAACTCGCGGGCACGCTCGTCAAGAATGAAATCGAGTGTTACATCTGTAGGCAGAATTGGGGTTGCATTTGATCTGGCTCTTAAGGTATTCAATGTCGCAGCAGCATCTGTAAGGTGATTCTGATTGAACTGTGCTTCAGCCATTAGCAAATAAGTCTCGCCCAAACGCATCATGATAATATCCTTATAGTCAGCATATCCAAATGCATCTGCAGCAACATAATTGTTCCATTTTGTAGTATAAGGACATAATTTGTAGAGGGTATCGGCAGGATTAGGAACTACTTTTTGACCCACTTTCGGACCCGAACTATACCAGAAATTCCTTCTGATATTGAATCTGGAGTTACGCATGTCGTTTGGTTTATACAAGCCATAAAGGGCCCAGTTGCTCAGACGCATACGTGCAAGACCACGTCCTCCTAGTGAATCGCTTAGATCTACACCGGTGATATCGACATATCGGGCTACCCAAACCCTACGATGTTGATCACTTGGAGTGGTATTGCCGGGTTGAAATATGGCTCCACCGGGTACATTGTATTCTTGTTCTAATACCCATATAGCCTCTTTATTACCTTGACGGCGGCGCTGGTTGCCGGTTATAAACATATCAGAGAAAGGATCTCCCGGTTTTGTACTGTTTACTCCATAGCGGGTTGTCGTTAATTGGAAGAAACCTGAGTTAATGATGTTTTTACATTGTGCTTCAGCCAAATCAGATTTACCGGCCCTAATATAAACTTCTGCCAATAACTGTTGCGCAGCGCTTTTGCAGACACGACCTTCCCTTTTTATTACATTTGAAATATAATCAATGTCACGGCAATTGGTAGTTGCAAACAACAAATCAGTAATAATGAAATTGATTACGTCCGTTGGCGTTGCCCTGACAAAGTCTGTCTTGGGAGCAGTAATTGGTTTGTCAATCAGGGGAACTCCACCATAGAGAATCGAAAGGAAGTTATAAGCCCATGCTCTGTAGAATCTGGCTTCACCTTCAATACTATTTCTATAAGTAGCGGTCATTCCTACCTGATTAGAGGGATCATGGATCGCGTTAATAATGAAATTTGCATTATTGACGACAGTATAGGCCCAATTCCAGTAAACACTGGCACCCTGATCTTGTGAATTTAACGCGGCATAGTTGGTGTAAGGAACTTCCACACCCTGGGGTTGTACTGAAATTGCAAGATCTGTTCCAACATTCATGACACAAATCAACCCCTGGGGTTCACCTGTCCATTGTTGACGAAAGCGGAAAATCAACCCGGTAATAGCAGCATCAAAACCCAATGAGTCTTTCAGGGTATTCTGAGGAGCATAAGTAGATTTAAGTTCTTCATTGAGGAAGCTTTTGTTACAGCCCAGAAATAAGGTTGATGCAATAAGGATTCCTGAAAAATATATGATTAGTTTTTTCATGGTATTTCTTTTTTTATGTTAACGAAGAGTTAGGTTAATACCGAAAACATAGTTGGCTACATTGGGGTAATTGTTAAAATTATCGGTGTACCCAAAAGTAAAGGTGTTCTCAGGATCCCAGCCTTTCCACTTGGTAAAGGTGTAGAGATTGCGACCACTCAGGTACATGGATAACCCGCCAATTTTAAGCTTATCCAAAATAGACTGTGGGAAAGTATAGCTCAAAGTAACGTCCTTGATTCTGGAGTAACTGGCATCACTTGGATACCCATATCCTCTTGAATTACCACCTGTTCTCAATGACTGGCTGGTATTGCTCATATTGGTTGATGTCCAGTAACCCACCGATTCAGGAAGATTGATGACCAACGACTGATCCGCAAAATTGATTGCCGGATTGCCTTTTAATACACCCTGAACTGTTTGGATAAAGATATTCAATCTAAAGTCTTTATACTTGAACGTATTGGTTATACCACCAATCCATTTTGGTAAAGATGAACCAAGATATACTCTGTCTTTATCATTGATTATTTTATTATCATCGGTGTCTTTGAATCTCATGTCACCAACCTTAGCGCCGGGATCCATAGTTGCCATAAGAGCAGCATCACTTTGTTGCCAAATTCCGATTAATTGATAATCGTAAACTGCCTGTAATGGTTTTCCAATAAACCACTTGTTACCAAGATCGTCTTTATTGTCGCCATAGAGTGAAGTGACCTTATTTGTGTTAGCTGTAAAATTGAGGTTTGTTTCCCATGAGAAGTCTTTCGTTTGGAAATTGACTGTCTTCAACGAAATTTCAATACCTGTATTTTGAGTTTTTCCAATGTTATCCATGATATTGGCAAATCCGGAAATATTGGGTAAATTTCTACGCAATAGAAGATCGCTGGTTTTGGTATTATACCATTCAACCGTTCCACTTATCCTGCCTCCCAAAACCATGTAATCAATACCAAGATTAATACCTGCAGTCGTCTCCCAGGTTAGTCCGCTGTTACCCAGTTGACTTGCAACAACTCCTGTAGCAGATGTGCCATTATAAACATATTGAACCGTGCTTTGTGTCGAAAGGGTTTGGTATGGCTGGATTGCCTGGTTACCCGACTTACCATATGAGCCTCTTAGTTTTAGATTATCAAGAAAACTAAACTGTTTCATGAATTTTTCATTGGAAACGTTCCATCCCAAAGCAACAGAGGGGAAAGTCGCATACTTTAAAGTAGCGCTACCAAATGCAGAATATCCGTCACGGCGTGCAGTCAACGTAAGTAAATATTTACTGGCATACGAATAATTGACACGACCCATTTGTGATATTAAAGCATTTCTTGTGAAGCCTGATGAAACTGTTTGTACAGCTCCTGCACCCATGTTATTTAAAGTGAGCTGATCGTTGATGAATGTATTGGCATTCAAACCATTGCTCAGGGTCTTGTTTTCCTGGGCACTGTAGAGTCCGGTTACATTTATTTGATGTTTACCTAACGTTTTATCATAAGTAAGGATATTCTCTAAAATCCAGTTATAGTTTTGAGTATTTGAAATTGTTGCAGAACCGATAAGGTTATTTGCCGAACGGCCAGCATAACTGCTGTTATAAGTTGGATTAAATGTATACCCAGCATTCAGTTTATATTTTAATCCTTTAATGAAGTCGGGTTTTATCTCAACATAAAAATTACCGCTGATATTCTTAGTTTGTCTTGTTACAGAAGTATTTAAACCCAATAAAGGATTTGGATACAATGTCTGGTTGGTCATTGGAATCATAAAATAATTACCCAATGCATCGTATTCAGTACCATAAGGACTCATTTGTGTTGCCTGCATTAAATTGACATGACCTCCGTCAGAATTATTATCAACAAAGAAGAGTGATGTCCCGACAGTCATCCAGTTGGTCACATTGGCGTCAATGTTAGCCCTAAAACTGATTCGCCTGTATTGATATCCTTTCAAAACCCCTTTTTGGCTTAGTATATCTCCTGAAACGAAATACTTAACATCTTTTGTCCCGCCTGATATGCTTAAGTTATGATCCTGAATAAATCCGGGTCTGGAAACTTCCTTCAACCAATCTACGGTTTTGCCGGCAGCATAATTGGCTTTCTCACTTGCGGTTGGTACAGAGTCTGTTATAGTTAAATTATTTTGTTTCATAGCCGTAACATACTTTCTTACATATTCCTGGGGGCTCATGGGTTTAAAGATATTCACCATGCTTTCAGGACCTGCATAGGCACTGTATTTAATAACAGGCTTACCATCTGTTCCGCGCTTGGTTGAAATAAGGATAACTCCATTTGAGCCCCTTGTCCCATAAATGGCAACGGACGAAGGATCTTTTAGTACCTCGATAGAAGAGATATCATTCGGATTTATATCGTTCATTGAGCCGCTCATCAAAGGCACTCCGTCAATAACATAGAGTGGATTACTGCTTGCTGAAATTGAATTTACCCCTCTGATAATAACATTAGATAGTGAGCCTGGTACAGTAGATGTCTGGACAACACTTACCCCACTGACCGATCCCTGAAGCGCCTGGAGTACATTCGTAACAGGTAGTTCTTTTAGTCTGGATTGTGGAACAGAAGTAACCGAACCGGTTAAGTCTGATTTCTTTTGCGTTCCATAACCGACAACTACTACTTCATCCAATGTTTTAATATCCGGATTTAGTTGTACATCAATAACCGATTTTCCTGCTACAGAAACCTTTTCGGGAAGGTAACCGACAAAAGAAAACACTAATACTGTGTTTGCATTGGGTATGTCAACGGAGTATTTTCCATCAGCACCAGTCGTTACACCCTTTGTTGTTCCTTGAATTAAAACAGTCACACCGGGTATTGTGACACCCGTATTTGCATCCTTGACTGTACCTCTTACTCTTTGCTGTTGAAGCGGTGAAAGGACAATAAGGTTATTATTTATAACATCATATTTAATATTCGTGTCCCTAAAAAGCTTGCTAAGCAACTCGTTAATGGTAGTCGTTCCTGTGTTTTCCAGATTTACAGATTTGTCGACGTTAATCAAATCAGACCGGAACAGGAACTTATAGTTTGTTTGATTTTCAATGTTTTCAAACGCCTGTTTAATTGTAACATTTTTTAAGGCCAGATCAATGTTGAGAGATTGCGAATGAACGGTCGCATAAATATTACTCAACCCCAATGTTAATAATAGAAGTATTATTCTCATAACTTTAAAAGTGTTACTTAACCATACACAATCCTTTTGTGTTAAGTTATTATGTAATATTTTCTTCATAACTTTACAATGTTTTTATTATACAATAAATTCAACTTACCTTGTTCGAAGCAAGGTGGGAAAGAAGAAGGGCTGATTTCTTATTGGTAGTAAGAAAATATCCTTTTTCTTTAATGTTAAGGGGATTAGGCCTTGCCCGATCCTCTTATTTTTTTGGGTTGTCTTAACTCATCGTTTAAATTATTTTAGGTGAATAATTGATTTTATCATTTTGTATTTAAGTAGATATCTCTAAATGAAATTTCATATTTGAAAGATTGTTGCGACGAAAGCCTTAAAGCTTCAAAAGCCTGATTGACTGTTTCTTTATCAAATGAACCTGAAAATTTGTAGTTTTTGATTTTATCGTCTGTAAAATGGATCTTCGTATCGTACCATCTTTCCAATTTAATCGCCAACTCTCCAAATGTCTCTTCTCTGAAAATAAGTTTACCGTTTTTCCAGTTAACTTCAACTTCCGGATTAATGTTTTTTGAAAGAATAATAGTAGGTTCATTTACAACAGGAGTTGTTTTTGACTCTTTTATTACCTCTTTTGGAGATATTACTTTCGTTGGGATATTTATTTTTAATGCGAGCGTTCTGTTATAAATGCATTTTTCATTGGGTTTCAGAAAGATCTCTTCACCGGATTTTCCGTTCTTACCCTGAGTAGTAATACTCAGGGTACCTTCAATAAGTGTTGTTTCGATGTTCTTTTCATTTGGAAATGCTTTTATGTTAAACGATGTACCATAGACCTTCACTTTTATTTCATTAGCATATACTAAAAAAGGTTTTAATGGGTTTTTATGAACTTCGAAAAAGGCTTCTCCTTTGATTTGAACTTCTCTTGTCTTTTGATTATAGCTTACAGGGTAGCGGAGAGAGGATTCTGAATTTAACCATACCTTTGTTTGGTCAGGTAAAATAACACGGGTACGTTGACCTCTGGGTGAAAAAACATAGGTATACCCCGCCGGGATTTGATTTCTTTTTTGAATATTTATTTCGAAAAATAAACCGGAACAAATTCCGATCAAAAGAAGTATGACAGCCGCTGCACTTGCTGACAGAAATAGAGTTTTTCGTGAAATGGTAATGTTTTCTTTTGGAGGAGCGATGGCATTTATCAATTTCCCCCATTCTTTAGAATTATCAGCCCATTTATTGGCAAGAATAGCTTCTTTTATATTAACATCTTCTATTATATCATCATAAATATTTTGATTAAGCTCCGAACTCTTACGCCACACTTCTAGCTTCATAGCTTCTATCTCGGATATTTCACCTCGGAAAAGTTTAGTGAATAGATTCCACGGGATATTAAGTCTCATAACTTTTTATTTTAGTTAATGACACCTAAATCATCACTTACCACCAAATGATTTTTAAAAAAATCTGATTAGTTTAAATCAGGAATAATAGCTGGAAATAAAGGGGTTTAAGGATAGTCCTTAATTTTTTCAAGGCAATGGCCATTTGCCCCTCGACAGTATTCACCGATAGATTTAATAATTCAGAGATCTCTTTGTAACTCAAATCATTTTCCCTGCTTAATCTGAATATTTGTTGACAACGGGCTGGAAGCGAACTGATTGCTTCTTCGATAATCTTTTCAAGTTCATGAATTTCGAGAATGGAATCTAACTCATTAATATATTCCGAATCAGGGGTAAACATGTTTTTCATTATCCGCTCATGTCGCTTGGCATCTCTGATCTGATTTAATGCCTTATATCTACCCGCACTATATAAATACGACTCCAGTGAAGTTTTAATTTCTAATGTCTCACGTTTTTCCCACAAATAAATAAAGATATCCTGCGCGATGTGCTCTACAAGTAATTCATTTTTAAACAATAGCAGTAAGTACAGGCATAAATTGCCATAATGTTTATTGAATATAAATTCCAAGGCTTTAATATCCCCTTCTTTTAATTTTTTTAAAAGGAATAACTCGTCAATAGTTTCCATTTTGTTTATTTCCCCATTGAGGATTTCATAGACCAGATCATTATCAAAGTTAAGAATTATTGTTCTTTATCCAGAAAGACAAATTTATTAACAATTAGTAACTTATTTACATTAAAATGATTGATCCCTAAAAAAAATTAGAATGAATTATTATTTGCTTTCAGTGTAGGCATGATCATTGGGGATTTCTATTCCTTTCCAAACCTTTTTGCTGGTCCAGTCTGCAGCTGGAGCGGTCCAGAATGGATCATTTGCCGGCAGTCCGAGTGGTAATAACCCAACTGTACAGAGATAAAGGCTTCCCGTAGAGATATAATCTTCACTGATGTTGAGCTGGCTTCCGTAAACGCCAACATTCAACCACCCTTTTGAATCAAATGTATTTGGGGCTTCTATTAAACGATTAATGACCAGTGATAAAGCACTGCGTACTTGAGCTGGTAAGATTTCAACAGGGAGTTTGTGAAGCATCGATATTTGAGAAAGCACCTGAAATGCACCAAAACGATAAGCCAACGATCTACCAATAGGAGGGTAGGTACCTTCGGGCGAAATAAATCGTTCCTGAATGGCTGCATATCTTTGGGCCCTTTTCAAAGCTTTATCGTAAGAGATAATAGTATCCATCTTTTTATCACTCAGAACTTTGGTGATGTCTAACATCATGGGTTGAATGACGAAGCTATTGTAATAATCCCAATGGAAATCGGCTCCATCTCCATAAACACCGTCTCCTTTGTACCATTCCATGTGTTTTTTGAGTGCATAAACAATCGGCTCCAGATTACCTCCATTGCCTGATTTTATCAGAAATGCTTCAATCGATGCACTGAACAGGAGCCAGTTGTTTGAACCCGGTTTTATACTTCTGGAGCTTTTTAAAGCATTGACTACATTTGTTTTTGTTTGTTGATCAAGCGGTTCCCATAATTGCGTGTAACCACGTAATAGTCCCTGTGCCAAAAAAGCAGCATCTACAACAGGTTGTCCTCCACTTTTGGAAGTGAAATTCAGAAAGTCAGGTGATGAAGGATTAACGGCAACGGCAATGGCTTTACGGGTTAAATCAATGTATTTTGCCCGAAGTTTACCCTCGGGTGTCTGATCTGGTCCAAGCTCCAGCCAGGGTGCAATGCCAGCCAGTGTCCGTCCAAGAGCTTCAAGATGAGAAACTTCTTTTCGGCTTGCTCCTTTGCTGATTACCGGCATATTGGCCCTAAGCTGTTCTTTACTGAGGTTTGTCAGTACCGGATCGACAATTTTCACCATCACGGATACCCAATAATCGCGTGAATCATATTTCGCAGGCTTACTGTCTGATTTATTCATACTAAAAGAGGATAAACCAATGAATAATGTCAAAACGATAATCATTGAGCTTTTGTGTAAAATTTTAATTTCCATATTTTCCAAAAGTTTTATATTGTTTAAAGTCTTCAATTATTACTGTTCAACAAAATTGAATGTTTTTTTGAGATATTTAGTCATTTTTAAAATCAAATTTTACAAATAACTTCAAACATGAGAATAAATGGTGAATAAATGGTGTCAGGAACCAATTCCTCTCTTAGTTAATTCTTTGATATCGTTTTGCATTCGCTTTGTTTTCGCATTAAATAACCATGGCAGTTCCGTGTTTTCTTTATGTTCCCACCGTATTTGTTTCGCCTCTGCTTCGTGTCCTTAGATACCAAGCAACTACGAAAGAAACAGGGAGACAATACGGAACAAACACCTGACTGGGGAGGTTATTCAAAGAGTTGTCAAAGCGTTTTGAAAGCGTTTTCGAACCGTTAACGATGGTTTTTATAGAATTTTCTAACAGAAGGAAAAAACAATATCGGGGAAAATCTACTATATCATTCTCAGTTAATCACTATAAAACAAGAGGAATATCCGGGTCATCTCCGTAGGATCCTTCTAGGATCTTCGCAGGATCTCCGGAGCAGTTTCGTATATTGAGTACGGATTATGAATGGAGGAATAACCGACATGCTTCGGAGTTCCGACAAAGTTAATCACGGTTTTATGGGTGTCATATCATGCTTTTATATCGAGTGTCGGGGAGATTTCCCCTTGATTTCTTTCGATGGTCCCTTGATGAAATGTAAAGGAATAAATGAGTCTGCCACTATTTCGCGTGTTTTCATAATGTTTTTCTTCGCAGAGTTGCTTTTTAAAATGCTTAGAGGATCTGTGTATGTTCTACGTATTTATTGCTTATAATTTTCATAGAACAATCATACTTTCAGGATACTGATTGGGAAATAATGGGAAAATAGCCGTATGTCAGGTAAATCATGAACTAAGTTAACTAAAAGTGAATATATATTGTATTTTTACAACAACATTCAACAGACAGTAAAAGGAGTTCTGGGGTTTTTTGAAAGACAGCGCTAAAAAGAATTTTAAAATCACCTTTATAAAAAATGGATATAGAAGAAACAAATCTTATCAACAGACTTAAGCAGGATGATGAGAAAGCATTTAATAATCTCTTTTATCAACATCATGCTAAGGTATATAATCTGGCCAGACGTTTTTTGCCCTATAAAGAAGACGCAGAAGAAATTGTCCAGATCGTTTTCATTGCCTTATGGGAAAACCGCCAAAAGATTGATAAAAATCAATCCCTGAGCGGATATATTCTCACAATAGCCCGTCATTGGATCTACAACACGATTAAGAAAAGCATCTATCGTCAAGGGTATCTTGAGCACCTTCAGCAACAAAACATTTCACTCGAATATGTGACCGAAGATATAGTGCAGTATAATGAACTCAATGCTTTGGTTGATAAATTGACCAATGAACTTCCTCCCAAACGAAGTGAGATCTTTAAATT